>WLWD01001819.1_pt1 | contig 113665 bp, 98 predicted proteins | sample 6712731 | NCBI WGS metagenome assembly WLWD01 (sample SAMN12718690, study PRJNA576275) | sponge metagenome | isolation source: marine sponge | host: Mycale hentscheli | place: New Zealand: South Island, Marlborough, Capsize Point | collected 2014-11-01 | reverse complement strand
ACATAGTGCTAGCACTGCACACACATAGTACTAACACTGTGCATGCACATATTACTGTGCACGCACATAGTACTAACACTGTGCATGCACATATTACTGTGCACGCACATAGTACTAACACTGTGCATGCACGTAGTACTATTTCTGTGCACGCACATATTGCTAGCACTGTGCACACACATTGTACTAACACTGCACACACATAGTACTAACACTGTGCACGCACATAGTGCTAATACTGTGCATGCACGTAGTACTATTACTGTGCACACACATAGTGCTAACACTGTGCACGCACATAGTACTAACACTGTGCACGCACGTAGTACTATTACTGTGCATGCACATAGTGCTAGCACTGCACACACATAGTACTAACACTGTGCATGCACGTATTACTGTGCAAGCATAATAGTACTAACACTTTGCACGCACATAGTGCTAACACTGTGCATGCACATATTACTGTGCACGCACATAGTACTAACACTGTGCATGCACGTAGTACTATTTCTGTGCACGCACATTTTGCTAGCACTGTGCACGCACATAGTACTAACACTGTGCACGCACATAGTGCTAATACTGTGCATGCACGTAGTACTATTACTGTGCACGCACATAGTACTAACACTTTGCACGTACATAGTACTAACACTGTGCACGCACGTAGTACTAACACTGTGCACACACATAGTGCTAGCACTGTGCATGCACGTAGTACTATTACTGTGCACGCACATAGTGCTAGCACTGTGCACATACATAGTACTAACACTGCATGCACGTATTACTGTGCACGCACATAGTACTAACACTGTGCATACACGTACTACTAACACTGTGCATGCACGTAGTACTATTACTGTGCACGCACATAGTGCTAACACTGCACGTAGTACTATTACTGTGCATGCACATAGTGCTAACACCAAACACTGTGCACGCACATAGTGCTAACACCATGCATGCACATAGTGATTACACTGTACTAGAGTCATTCTTATTAGCGTTATCACGTACTAGATTTATTCGTATTAGTGTCAGCACATGCTAGTGTCTGTCAGTTGTAGTATGTTCGATTAAGTTAGTTATTGCTAGTTTGATTGTAGTAGCTTTTGTTGTAAGGAAATTACGATACCCGATGAAATAATTTACTAATCAGGTGATCTTTGGAGCTACGGGCGAAGTCCTTGAGGCCAAATTATTTCTTCACTGGTGGGCGTGTCACATGATGTCACTTCCAGTTTCACTTCCTGTCGTTAAATTTTGTCCTTCGAGGCAATCTGAGTGGTTCTGAGGTAGGCTTGTGGTTTTTCATTAGTGTGTACACGTACTAGAGTCATTCTTATTAGTGCCCACATGCACTAGAGTCATTTTTATTGGTGTTTGCACTAATAGTTTTATTTATCTTGGTAATGTCTGTTTGTCCACTAGAGTATTTTTTTTTGTGGTTTTAGCTGAGTTGGGATAATTATATTGCGTATTCAATGTAAATAGATAGATTTTGATAACACTGGACATAAGAACAAAGTAAAGGTGTGTATTACTTGTATAGATGATACATAATTTAAAAGAGATGACTAAAAAAAAAAAAATAATTAATAATTGATGTCTGTACTTCTAATTCTTTTAGAAGGGCGGACGAAACTGGTGATGGTGAAGGAATTGGTGATGGTGAAGGAGTTGGTGACTGTGACGGGCTAAAAACTGGTCTAACTGCTCAGTTGAGGTAAGTCGTTTCGTCCTTGGTGGTGATGGCCTTCTTGACCTCTTCCTTTCCTTAACACAGATGATGCTGTTCCGTCGGCAGGCAACGGACACAGTATCGGAAGGGGAAAGAAAAGTGGGGTCGGAATGGGGTGGTGACAAGAAAACAGATGAGTGGTCAGGATGCAATGATGAAGGCTCGATGTCTGGTACAGAGCAGTCCAAAGAATCCAGAGGATCATAGAGGTCATCTTCGTCTTCAAACAGTGGAGTAGCAGAGCCTGACTCTGCTGATGAGACATCCCTAGAAGCTTTATAAGAAGTTGTTTTGTTTTGTTTTTTTATCAAAAAAAATTTTAAATTTAAATTTATTACCTTCAAATAGTTGGTAAAATGGCCAAATTCTTCATCACCTAAAAAAAAAGGGAAAAAAAGATGATGAACTGATGAGGGTTATAGTTAACTGTAATAAGTGACTTACAGTCAGAAATCGGGTCCTCACTTCCTGGAGCCATGGCTTCAGCGTCAGCTCCACCCATCATGTCCAGACCATCACGGTGGCTGATAGGTTTAATGCTCTAGCAAGATTCTTGGCTTCACTCATGATAGCCACACTGTACTTACTACTACACTGAGAGCTGTATTTTGACGGCGGCATTTACAGCGGATTGGGCCACTTGCCGCATTGTGCCCGATTTTCCCGTAGAGGGTCACATATTTTGGATAGTGTGTTTAGTTGCATCTCTGCTAAAGATGTTGTCCAAACACCTCTCAGAGTGTTATATTATAACCCTCTGTGCAGTGTTCAGGAAACATGGGTGGGGCATAAATTCCTCCCTCTCCTGGGAACGCTCCTTGCAGTGTTACTGGAACACTTCATTTTTAACAGTGTATATGCAGGTATGTCCTTTACAAATTGTCTACTGTCGTCAGGGGCGTGTCATCTTGGTCTCAAGTATACAACAACTGATCAAGTCAATGCATGTCTCGCCTAGAAAGATCAGACAAGTTGTAATCACCGTCTGAAGAGTCACTGCCATAATCCGTCAATCTACTATAGTACGTCCAAGTTGAGTTGGCACCACCGCAAGTGCGGTAAATGTGGAATGTATTTAGTACTTAACCTGAAGCAATTTAGTCATGTGAATCCAAGTCAAGCGCGCAAACGTCAACGTAGCACTTAAAAAAAGGGGCGGTAACGCAGGTGCCATTAATTCTGTAACTATTGTAAGAAAGAAATTTAGTGGAGTTTATGGAGTTTTTCGGGCGCTGTACAGCTCATCTCGTCTGTTTTCAATTATATTTATGTATCTTATGCGCAGATAATGTACAGCAGATGGAAAACGCAAACTGGTGGGGCGTTCTTCTAAAGAGACAAGATTAATAGCATTCGATTCTACCTACTGTGTCCCAAGAAGTATTCTGATATTCACAGCATTCAGCAGTACAGCACTGTTAACTTGTAGCAAAAGTTATTAGACTTTCTTGTTGAATAAAATTATCAATTGTTTCATTTATTTATATATATGAAAATTGATGAAATGATAGAATTTAAGTAGTACACATACAAATAATAGTTGTGATCCAAGTTGGTGGAGTTCTGCCTGAGTTGGTCCTAATCCTTACAATAAACGGCATCTATAATAGTGAAGAAAAGGAATTGGAATAAACACGGCTTTGACAAGCACACAATGTAACAGCAAAAAGGCTGTATTACAAGTTGCTAGCCTAAATGATAGCTATATCTCTCTGAAATGTATTGACTATACGGCATTTGTTATTGAACAGGTAGACAAATAATCTTACCAACATCCATCAGGTGGTCCTGTACCCTGTGCGACAAAAGAACACTCCGACTATCCTGTTTCCAACTCGCAACCCAAGCTAATCGCAATACAAAGCTAGAAACGTAGCAATCCAGAAGAAGCCGCTCATTGTTGACAAAATTATGAAGACAGTCCCGTGATCAATTGAGCCATACCACGTGACTGAAAGCGGGCGCGTTTTGAGCGGGAAACATGTGTTTTTTTTTCTATTCCCATAGACTTTTGTATTGAGTTTTGGAATAGCACTTTCTCTCCAGGTTTGGAGTTTACTGACGGAGTATTTTTAACAACTTCAGCGCGAGCATTCCAACGGTGCAAACCCCAGATGGGTAGCTACTTCCATTCTAAAGTTAATCAAGTTTTTCTTGAGGGCAACTCAATTTGGACATACTATAAGTGATCTCCATTTGTGTTCAAGGCTGTGTCTGTCATCCCTGTAGTGAACTGACTACCAACAATAATATCATAAAAGTAGCACAAGGTAAGAATCAACAGGTCATGTGATAACACAGCTAGCTCATTGATCAATGGGTAAGGATGGTCAATGGTAGTTAATAAGGTCTATAATGGTTCCTACATCTCCCACTCCAAGCCTTTACGTGAGCGTGAAGGCTAAATTTCTTCAATCAGTCTTCTCGACTTCTTGTGATGTCGGCTTGAGCGTCTGTTCGGAACAGGTGGAGGACTTGTGGCAGCTGGGGGAGTCAGAGTGTTGGGCTGGGAGGTTGTGTCTTGAGGAGGTATGACTCAACCTCCTCTTTGTGATAAAGTGCAATCTGGTCAGCTTCTTCTGCACTCCTTTGCCATTTGGGCATGAAGGCTCTGTTGTGAGCTGGGAGCGTGTCTTGCACTGGTCTGCCAAAGAGCTTTTGTGCCGGTGAAAGGCCATCTCTTTGGGATGGTGTATTGCGATACTGGAGTAGCGCTTGAGCCAACTTGCCATCATCAAGGCAGTTGCGCATCCACGATGTGCGAATCAATTTCTTCATCGATTTAACTGTGGTTTCAATTTTGCTGTTGCTTTGGGGGTATGTTGGTGAGGGTGTTGTGTGTAGGAATCCCCATTGTTTGGCAAAATCAATGAACATCTTGGATGTGAACTGTGGTCCCTGGTCCGACCAAATTACGTCAGGCACTCCGGAGTGGCAAAACGCTTTCTTGAGAGCTACTATGAGCCTAAGAGCAGTGGTGTTGTGGCCCATGGGAATGATGTCAGGCCAGTCTGAGTAGCAGTCAACGAAGATAAGAAACTCCTGACCACCATATGCACAGAAGTCTGCTGCTATCTCCTGGAATGTACGGTCAGGTTGTGGCTTGGTAACAATTGGTTCACTATGGTTTGCTGGGAGGTGATCTTGACATTGTTTGCAACACAAGATGATGTTGTCAATATCATTATCAATTCCTGGCCAGTATACTACTAGCCTAGCTCGTTGTTTGGTGCGAACAGACCCTTATTGCGAGTCGTGTAGCTGTTGTAGGATTTCACGCCGCATCTTGGCTGTAGGCAGGACATTGTTGACAGCCACCAGGGTGGGTGCTAGCGCCACATCCTGGGCATGTTTTACTAGCTGGCAGATGAGTGGAGTTGCGATGCCGAATGACCTGGATGTTGGCATCTGAGGTGTCCACGATAGTCACTGTTTCTCTAGAGAAGCATAGCGTGAGGGCTTGCAGCTTGGCTTCCGACTCTGTGCTAAGTCCAGACAGGGGCGCCCACTCGCGGACTGAGGTCCCTAGGTCGAAGGTACGAGGTTTCCGGTTTTAGGTCGAAGGTATCCGGTACGCATGCGCACATTCGCAGGGGCAACTAGGTCCTAGGTCGAAGGTAAATAAACGCGCGCGCACCTCTGCAGCACTCTTGGTCCAAGGTCAGAGGTAATAGAAGCGCGTGTAGTGCAAATGCAGCTTCGTTTTACTTCTGCAAAGAAGCATTTCGTTGCGTTTGGTGTACGTACAGTTTCTTACTAATCGTTCAGATAACGATTATTCCATTTCTTCAATGTCTCAGAAGCGAACCCACCATTTCAGAGCCTTAAGCCAGTACTCTGAGCAGCTCATGGACCTTGCAGAAGGCGGTCGAGTGTTCGAAGGGAGAGGCTAGCAGCCAAGAAACAAGCACAGGGCAAAAACTTAAATTTCCTGTAGTCACATGTTTAAGACATTTCATGCTTTCACTACCTTTCTTGTACATGATAGGGCTAAATGCCCTGCACTATAGGACATTTAGCCCTATCCACTACAGGAAAGGTGGTGAATGCATGAAATGTCTTAAATACATTTCTACAGGAAATTCAAGTTTTCGCCCTGTGAAGGATGTCTTGAAGCAGATCGCTGCCATCAAGGCCTGCAAGAAAGGATCCTATTTTGGCAAGGACAAGCCCTGCACTTGTGGCTGGCACGAAAGAGCTGCTGCCAGAAAAAAGGCCAGGCAAAAGGCAGCATCAGGTAAATACAAAAATATATTCATAAATAAATAAATAAGGTGTTGGTAAATAAAATAAACAAAAAAAAGTTAAATGTTTATATAACAAGTAACTGAAATACAAATAGAATATTCATGAAATAAATGATATCATTATTCAATAATTATGAGTAAGCAATCTATTAACTAATAACTATAAAGAAGTAGTTTATTACTAAATGATAAAGTATTAAATTTAAAAAAAATCTATTAATGCACGCTTACAAAATATCAATTGCATGTACCTAAATGAAAGAAAGCATAATATCCATTCCGTTAATTAAAAATAATAATAAATAATTACAAGAAAGAATGCAATGCATTAATGAATGAACGCTTCAAATACGAACTGATTAAAGTAAAGTATAAATGAATACATAAAACATGTACAAATATATACATTATTACACATAATGTAAAATGCATAAGCAAGGAATGAATAAATAAGCAAATAAATTTATACAGGATTACAGAAGTGCATTCATAGTATGCCAACATGAAATCATTTTGCACAGGTTCATCTTCTGCTAGTGCTTCGCAGGTCTCTCCTGGACCAGCACCATCAGATGAACTTTCATCTTCCCTAGCAGGTGTGTGTATTGTTTGTATTTGATGTACACTTGCACCATTGTGTACTGTATTGTCTCATTTGAGAAAATAGTTTGCTTAGCATACTCGTAAATGATGAGGTATCAATTGAGTAAATGCACAGTCGGCTGGTCAACAACGCGAAAATTCTACATATCACCTAGTAGTTAAGTAGAACTGAGGTGGTGTGGTGCACATTGTATGAATTCCTTCAACAATTCAGTCTCAGTTGTATTTACGAGTGACATAGTGGATGACTTCTACATTATTGTGCATAGGGTATTATTTACAATAGTGTACATTATAGAACAAATCTTCAATAAATTTGCAGATCAGCACATTCGATCATCAGACTGTTCAATGTCTTCACTTGCTATATTATTATGACTAACTATTACCATTACAATTTTGGCCAGAGTCAGTTTTAATTGGAGTTGAGCTCTGAGATGAGTGTGTAACCTGAGCAGCAGATGTGGTGGGAGGTTGTACATGTAATTGATAGCCATGAATGGTGAATGGGCTAAATGTACACTAAATGATTTGGAAAACGAGCAGGTAGGGTTATTAATGTTTTGTTGAGCTGGTCCAGCAAATTCAACTGAGTCAGTACCATGATGACTTGAAATGGATTGATTGTATTAGGATAGGTTAATATTAATGTGTATACGTGGATCTGTTAACATGTACTAATAGTATTTCGATCATTAATCTGTTCGCATTAATTTGTCTGTTGCATTGATTTTTATATCATGTTCTTTTTTTTCTTATTTTTTTCCTTGCATAGGTTCATCTGCTCATATTACTTTGTTCTCTTCTGAGCCAGCAACTTCAGAACCACTTCAACGTCGTTCTCAAGCAGGTAAATATCATTTTTGAATCATGTACATGATTTTGCAACTGCCTTGTCTCGCGGTTAAATCTCCATTCAGTAAAGGTATTAAGTCTTCCCTCCCATGTTGTTTCAGGTTCCACTCCTGCAACCACAATACTAATGCCTTTGTCAGTAACTCGTTCACAAAGGGAGTGCTCAACTCCAACAGGTACAGTTCATTTGTTGTAATATAATATGATTAAGTTTATTCACGAGTTAATCGTGGTAGGACTATAATACATTATTTAATAGGATGATACATGTCCGTCACTGTCATGTGATAATATCTGCATGTACACTATAGTGTTCAAACTTTAATCGACCTGATCAAGTAATGTGGTACTGACTCGGTTCTATTTGTGAAACAAGTTGGAATATCCAGCTCAAGCTCTGATGCAGTCTTTAATCTATTAACACCAATTAATTATACACCTCCAGTTGACACCTGAACTGCATACACAGAATTTTAAGAGCTCATTCCTAGTCGGTTTAGTACTGCCAAAGTTGTAACCCTTAACTAAAGACTATAACAAATTTTAATGCTGATTTATGGGTAAAGGAGGCATGCATAGAATAGCAAGTGACAACCCAGTATTTAATAATAATTATTCCCAATCAAAACCAAGTACCCCTTGCAGGCTCCCTAATCACTTATTGCACAATAGAAATGGTGATGCACTCTCTACCAAAGAGACTAAATAATGATGGTCAAGAAGCAATGAGCAGTAATAAATATTTAAAGAGGCTCATTGTAATCTCCTCAAACAGCATGCAGCAACTTCAGCAAGCCGAATTTAAATTTATTTTATTTTTATAATGTTTTTCAGTTCAACACAAGCACTGGCAACTGGTGGTGTGGCCAACACCATTGTATATTCAGTCACACTTGGCATTTATGCAATTGCAAACCCAGGATCTGCCCATGTAGCCATTAACACTAATAAATGTCATTGTGGCTGTAACCTGAGGAGTGGTTTATTCATAAGCAAACCACCAACTTGAGAACAACAAGGTGATGACAACGACAATTTCCTGATGCTTATTTCTTTAGATGCTGCATACCATTATTATTATTATTATTATTATTATTACTATTACTATTATTATTGCTGTTGTTGCTGTTATTGTTATTATTATACTATTACTTAATGCTTTCAGCTTCAAGTGTTGGTGCAGTTTCTACTGCCAGTGTTCAGCCATCCACCAGCACAAGCACACGATCAGACCAACCCAAGACTGCCACTGGACCAGCACCTCCCAAATTCGACAAAAGCAACTTCCAGTCACCTACTATTGCTGAACTGAGGGCCATTGGAATTGGTCTTAAGAAGTCTCCAGGCAAGTTGGAGCTGATAGTGTACTGCCCTATGAGTGGCCGCTGTCCTCATTGTAATTCGATGATGATATCAGCAAATTCAGTGGGGAGTCGCAAGCTCATTTATGCTATACCTTGGCCTAAGTCTCTCGTTGGCATAGACATGCGCTGTGGAAAGTGCAAGAAGCATTGGCTGACGCACGATCCGAAATATGTCAGAACTCTGCCAATGTCAGTTCAGCTCCAGCAAACGTGCATTTCAACAAAGGGCAATGGAACCGACTTGTCCTTGATCCGTATGCTGAGATCAGGCGTGACAGTGGCACAGGTGGAGAGACTTGTGCAGGAGGAAGTTACACAGCACTATCTCCACCTCAAGTCTGAATATATCACTCTTTGGGATAAGGTAACGTTATGTATAATGATGATGAAAATGACGATGATCACGAGTTTTCTTTTAATACTCCAGTAATCGCCCTCAAAATTGTTTTATTATTAATGATGATATTATTAATAATAGTAATAATGATGATGATGATTGTAATGATAATGGTAATGATAATAATAATGATGATGATAATAATAATAATAATAAAAATCATTATAATAATAATTATAATGACGATGAATAATAACAATAATGATGATGATAATGATAATAATGATAGTATAGTAATGATAATGATGATAATAATAGCAACAGTTCAATAATACTATGATAGTAATTATGTCGTCTCTTCCCTCAGCACTGTAGCAAGCTCTCATAAATGTATTACTTTAGGTTGCGGCCATGAGTTGTATTGGAAGAGTCAATGTGGCATCTCGTGATGCTTTCCCTCCACTACCTTCCCATTACATCCCTTGCCGACCTCATCTCACATTGTTGTTCATCAGGGACTACTTGGACAACAAGCCTTACATCATGAGGGAGTTGCGTACCGTCCTCAGTAGTCACAGTCTTGCAGTGGATCACCAACGCAAGGTCATTAAGAGAACCCTTGGTGGTGGGGTGGTAGGCCATGGTGGACAGACATTCACTATTTGTGGAGATTTTGGTCTTGTGTGTGGAATTTATGCTGTTCCAGACACCTCCTTCAACTGGGGTAGGCAGGCCATGGCTGAAATAGTCGAGAGGCACGAGTCAGCAGGAGTAGAGTTGCCTCGTTCGTTGTACATGGACTGTTCTTGCTGCAATGGCAAGCCAGGATTTCGTCGGTTGCCTCTACAGCCCCCAGGCACAAGTGCATTGGCTTTGTGGCGCTCAAAGTTCACCATCAAACTGGATGTCATGCATCTGATGCTGCGCATTGGAAGAGAAATGAATGCCGAGCATCCACGCCGGAAGAAGTTTTTAGTGGACCTCAGTCGAGCAATTTTCTTCCAACACGAGGGAGATTACCAGAGTTTGATGGAGGCAAAGAAGGAAGCTGGGCTTGATGGGCCTCCAACGTGGACAGAGAGGGTCAAGTTCATCCGTAGAATAGTCGGAGATCCAGACAGCGTGGCTGACAGGATGATGTTAGTGCTTCAAGGACACAGGGAACTGGATAATCAGTGCAGGATTCAGGCTGAAGCAGCAGGGATGAAGATATCAGACTTGTCAGTCGCAGATGTGGCATATCCCCTCATCACAAAGAGGGTGATAGAGGTGTTCAAGCTCCAGCTGATTCATGTGCGGAATGGATGCATTTCCGATGAGATGGACCATTTGCCATATGTGAGAGTTGGTACCATCAACTTTCATTCCACAGGTCACCAGTTGGAGCATTATCGATCGTTGCATGGCACCAGCAAAGTTGAAGCAGTCCATTCCGTGCTGGACAGAAACTTCTACACCCAGCGTGGCATTGGAATGGAAATCTTCGATGCATGCCTGGGACGGTGGATTCTTTCCTACAACCGTCGTCGCCTGCGCGCTCTTGGAAAGAAGATTCCACCAGATACCATGCCACCTAAGGTATGCCTATAAAAGCAAGATTGTTGCATTGCTGCACATGTTCATGGTCATGCTCACAACAGCTGGTAACAACAACGAGGTGGAATCAAATTACCACTTATTCTATTTATCTCATTAGCTATGGCCTGGTCTATCATACTATATTTTTTAAATTTGTTACTACTGTAGGTTTGCGAGCACTACATTGGGCAAGGGATCACCTCCAGCTATCCAGACTGGACAATATCAGCAGCAGGTACGGAAACCAATCTCAAGATTGGGTACGAGTATGGATGCTCTGTGGCAGGAGTTGCTCACATTGAGGTCGATTTCAATGAAGAAATGGCTTCTAGTGAGACTGTGCCCGATATAATTGATGAATTGTCAATAGTGGCTACGTCAGCTGAGGTAAGACTTTCAATAAATAATTAAATCAAAGATAACTAAAATGGAAATGAATAACTTTGCCAGTTAACACACTAGAGACAGCTAACAGTATTATTTACTTAATCTTATTTGAACACCAACATTATATTGTGCCTTTGTTCATGTTTCAGGTAATGGAGGAACTTGGGCTTGAGGAAGCTGACCTGCACGAGCCTGATGAAGGTGAAGATTAGCATGGATCGACTCTATCCAGCTCCACCCACACCAGCACTACCACCCACACCAGTGCTACCACCCACACCAGCACTTCCTGCACTAGCACCACCCCCAGCTCTGCTACAGTTAGCACCTCATCTTCTGCTGGCTCCACCTTCAGCTCTGCTGCAGCTAGCACCAGCTCCGACACACGTGACTGGAGAAACGTGCCACTGCCCGAAGCCACGTACACCTCGACGTCATCGTAACGTTCCATGACTTCGTGCAATGGGAGGACAGATTGTGTGTGTGCCTCCAGACTTCAATGAAGCAATGCTGGCTATTTGGGAGGAACTGTGGTGTGCAATGCCAGAGACTGGTAATACGTCGCCAATGGTGCATGAGCTCCTGAAATTGTACAAGGAGCGATGCAAGGAGGAGTTGGATCGACCGAGGACTTCCTCTGAACCTCCTCCAGCATTGTTACCAGTCTCATTTGCCCAAGCAAAAAACTGGATTTTAAAACAACAGAGATCTCGATCACAGGCTATCGAAAGTGGAGCTGTCAATGAGGAAGCTCGCTCAGTATTTACTGAATTGAGTTTCTCCTTGTCTGAACAGGCATCAGCAGCTATGGAGCTCTTGGAACAACCTGTGCAGCAAGCCACTCCAGTCTTTATTTCACCAGCACTGTCACTTGGACCAGAGCCAGTCACTGCTGAAAAGAGAGCAACAAAATTTGGTGCCCTTACGCTGATGACAAAGAGGTATTACTGAAGTTTGAGAAAGAGAAGAAGGAAAGAACACTGGCTACATGGAGGAAAGCCAATGAGGCAAAAAGGATGAAACGACAACCTGAGTAATACCAACTGCCATGGCACCAAATCACATCATTTTGCTCACTTCACTTCATTCTACTGCTAGTCCACTTCGTGCCACCCTACAGCACTTCCAACCAAGAACACTCCACAGCACTTCTATGCAGCAACACTCCACAGCACTTCAACATTTCCACAACACTTCAACATTTCCACAGCACTTCACTCCACAGCACTTCACTCCACAGCACTTCACTCCACAGCACTTCGCTCCACAGCACTTCAACATTTCCACAGCACTTCCACAACACTCCCACAGCACTTCAACATTTCCACAGCACTTCAACATTTCCACAGCACTTCCACAACACTCCCACAGCACTTCAACATTTCCACAGCACTTCACTCCACAGCACTTCACTCCACAGCACTTCACTCCACAGCACTTCTGAGCAGCAAACTCCACAATACATTCCACAGCACTTCAACATTTCCACAACACTTCTACAGCACTTCCACAGTACTAATAAGCAGCAACATTCTACAGCACTGCAAAAGATAAGTTCATGTTTCTATATTATTCATCCCCTTGAATATCCTCACATCATAGCTTGGTACAACATAAATAAATCTCACATGAGAAAGGATCATCACTGGAAGCCATAGAGTTGAATCAACACTATGGCTTCTAGTGATGATCCGATACAGGTGAAGAAAAGTCCAGCGGGTGAAGAAGAAGTCTTGCAGGTGAATAAAAGAAGCGCTAAATCCTGCAAGTGAAGAAAGGAAGGAAGCAAGGAAGCAAGGAAGCAAGGAAACAAGGAAGCAAGGAAACAAGGAAGCAAGGAAGGAAGGAAAATAAATCTTGCAGGTGAAGAATAAGTCCTGCAAGTGAAGGAATGTCTTGCAAGCGAAGAAAAGAAGGAAGTTCTCACTGGTGAAGAGAATAAAGAATAAGTCTTGCAAGTGAAGAAAAGCAATGAAGTCCTGCTGGTGAAGATGAAGCTGGTCACATTGGCAAGGAGATCGCATCTTTAAGTGTACCAAGCTATTTTGTGGTGTATGCCATTAACCTCAATCTATACAGCTTAATTTCAGAGTCTACTAATATTATGCTTTAAATATTTTTTATGTTCTTTGCTATTATTCTTTTATTGTTGATATGTTTTTCTTTTAGATGAAAGCACTCTTGTTTCAATGAAGCCAGCCATGGAGACTGAGATGTGTGCAGTACTACCTTTTCGTGATGGTGTTGGCTGAGAGCTCGACTATGCCAGGTTGCTGACAGTACTACCTACAGTTTGTCTCGCTCACACATATGCTGAATACAACTGATCTTCCATGCTTGTTTCATAGTCAATCTTCAACTTATTAATTTAATGTACCCTCAGTCATTCAAATACCATTCAATCTATTTTATATTGATTAAAATAATCATGAAAATTTGAATATTAAAGATTAGTTGAAAATAATAAAAATTAGTTGATAAAGATTAGTTGAAGTAAGTTGAAAGAAAAAAATAATAAATAAAAATTAGAAAATTAATTAAAATAAATTAGAAATAAATTAGAAATTAAAAAATTAGTTCGACCGAATAATATTTTTTATTTTTTTTCCTCTTTTTCTTTTTTCCTCTTTTTTTTTTTTTAAACATTTTCTTACGTATTTCTCGTATTTTTTTTTCTTTTCTTCCTGGTTCACTCACTGTAGTTCTACCTTAATTCTTCTCTCTATCTCTTTCTCCCTCCTCTCTTCTTTCTCCTTCCTTCTCTTCGCATCACTCTCTCTCTGCCTCTGTCTTCTCTCTTGTTCCCTTCTTCTAATGTCTCTCTCTCTCTGCCTCCGTCTGTCTTCTCTCTTGTTCCCTTCTTCTAATGTCTCTCTCTCTCTGCCTCCGTCTTATCTCTCTATACCGTCTTTCCCTCTCTCTTCTGTCCCTCTCTCTCTCCCTCTGTGTTCTTTCGAACGCAATCCTCCTACTTCTCTCCAGTTCTCTTTCTGAGCCTGAGGGGGCAGAGGGAGCCGGCGGGGCTGATGGGGCAGAGGGAGCCAGCGGGGCTGATGGGGCAGAGGGAGCCGGCGGGGCTGAGGGGGCAGAGGGAGCCAGCGGGGATGAAGGGGCAGAGGGAGCCGGCGGGGCTGAGGGAGCCGAGGGAGCCAGGATCCACCCTCCAAACTACATTTATTGAAAGAATATTGTGTAAAAAAAGTACCAATGCACTCTACAGACAACTGCATGCTAACTTGTGCTCTCCATTCACAAGTAAATAGTCAAAAATCATATATAATCAATCTTAAAGTTTCGTTAAATGGTTTAAGCATAGGTATAATAATAGCGGTTTTAAAAAAATGCACACAGTTGCTCATGAAAAAGTGAGACTCTTGAGTGCATGCTGCTAATTACACAACTAACAAGCCTCGTTAATATCAAGATTAGCTTAACCTTCAAACATGTCTATTATGGCACTGGACAGCAGCAAGTGCATGCACTACAAGCAATGTTGCTGATTCACAACTGACAAATCTTCCTAATATCTGAATCAAGATTAGCTTGACATAATACTGCTAATGACTCTAGACAGCATGCTGCTATTTCATAACTGGCCAGCCCCACTAAAGATAGGCTTAATATATGCAGGAATATCTTAACAGTGTGGTGCTCACCTTCCTTTTCCTGGCAGAAAAAAAACTTTGAGTACAGTTGATGCACAAATGAGAACATCGTTGCGACAGGACTGCGGAGTGCTGCGTCTGGGACCTGCTTTTCTAGCGTAGTGAGCGCTTGCGCTGCGGACAATGGGCGTTGAGAACTAGGTAATTGGCCACAAAAATGTTACACCCCCCGAAGGCTAGGCTGCACGGGGCTCGGCCCAAGATCAGTTTTCGGGGAAAAAACTGAGTTCGATTCCCACTGAATGTCACATTTTTTTATATTTTAGAGTTTTTCACTTAGAAACTCTCTCCTCCTTTTTCTTTCTCTCTCTTCCCCCTTTTCCCCTCTCCTCTCCCTCTTTTCCCCATTTTTTTTCCGTGTCCATGTCTTTCCCCCTCGTTCAGTCCTTTATACCCCAGCCCAAAATAAGACTGGTGCTTCCTGCACTGACATCTGACGAGTCTCCACACCTACTAAGGTTGTCAGCAACCACATTATCTGCACCAGCACGATACACAATCGTAAAATTAAACATCGACAATTTCAAACTCCAATTCATAATACGTCTATTCTCTTGACTTTTCAACATCATCCCAATTAAACCCTTGTGATCAGTCACGACAGTAAAGTGACGACCATATAGGAAATACGCAAAATGACGGACACTCTCATAAACTCCCAAACCCTCAAGTTCCTGGGCACTGTAGCTCTTCTGGGCACCCTGGAGTTGTCTGGAGAAGAAGGCAACAGGAAGTTTCTCCCCCTTACGGACCACAGACAACACCGCACCAACACCCGTACCACTGGCATCTGTGTCTAGTACAAACACGTCACTCACACATGGAACATGTAGACATACAGATGCTGATAATGAGTTACACAATGCGCGGAAAGCATCTAACATAACACTCGTCCAACTCACCCTCCCAGACATCGCCGTAGACGTGTGAGGAGTGAGGACAGAGGACCATCGATGAAAACCTGGAATAAACCGACGATAAAATCCTACCAACCCCAAGAAAGCTCTCAATTGCTTCCTGGTTTGAGGGACAGGATGGTCCTTAATAGCAGCAACTCTAGCTGCAGGCACTGACACCTTGCCATCACCAATCTGGTGGCCTAAAAATTCTAGTGTCCTCTTACCAAACTGACACTTCGTTCTCTTGCAGGTGAGACCTGCCTCTCTCAATACCTCCAACACCTTCCTTAGATGACACACATGCTCTTCCCAGCATGACGAAACTACCAAAATATCGTCTATATAGACTCTCGAGAATTCATTGCAATCTACCAACACCTCCTCCATCAACCTTTGGAATACTGACGGAGCATTTGTCAACCCAAAAGGCATCCTAATGTACCTATACTTTCCAAAGGGACATATAAAGCTAGTCTTGTCCCGATCCTCCACTTTCACTACCACCTGATGGAAACCTTTGGCTAAGTCTATCTTAGACAAGACTCGGCCACCACCCACTTTCTCAACCATCTCATTAAATGAGGGAATATAATATGGTTCCTTGACTGTTTGCTGGTTCAATTTGCGATAATCTACGCACAATCTCAATGATCCGTCCGGCTTCCTGACCGGCACAAGAGGTGAAGCCCACTTGCTTTGACACCTCTCGATAATTCCCTGATTCTCCAAACTAGCAATTTCCTCTCTCACTTTCTCTCTAATTCCTAAAGGAACAGAGTATGGTACCTGACGAACGGGCTCTTCTCCTGTGGTCTCAATACTCATGACCACCTTGTCAGTGTTTCCTGGTTTGTCAGAGAATACGTCGTCGAAGTCAGACAGTATTGTATCTAATTCGCTCTGTACAAACCCTTCACACACTCCCTTCAGTACACTCTTGCTCTCACTCTCTTCCTCGATCACCACATCCAATCTGTTAATATTCACTCTCGCCTTAAAGCACTTCAAGCAATTAACATGTACCACTTTACTATGCTTAATCTTCCCTATTCTGGCAATCCGGTAGTTCACAGCTCCTACCCTCTTAATGACTAAATATGGCCCTTGCCACGAATCTGACATCTTACAAGTCATCCCAGGCACTCTATATAATACTCGATCTCCTTCCTTAAATTCCCTTAATTTCGTCCCTCTATTTAAATACTGCATACGGGATTCCTTCCCCTTAGCCATACCTAAGGCTGCACTATCCCTCATAGCTTCCAATCTTTCCGACATTCTCAATACCCAATCATTCACACTTAATTTACTCGAATCACACTCATATAATCCATGATATAATGCATCTAGGGGAGTTCTAACTCTAAACCCGTAGACTAAATCAAATGGACTAAATCCAGAATCCTTGTGAGGCATCTCCCTCAATACAAACAACACAAAATTGAGTTGATCCACCCAGTCAATATTCTCATCTATGCACTTCCCTAACACTGCCTTCAAAGTACCGTGCATCCTTTCTACACATCCGTTAGACTCGGGGTGATAGGGAGAGGTTCTAACCTTCTCCACCCCGAGCCAAGAACACAACTGGTTCATGACTTTCCCACAGAACTGTGAGCCCTGGTCACTCAAGACCACTTCCGGGACAGACGTTCTGGAAAATATACTCCAAAGTCCCTCAACCACTGCTTTGGCTGTAATGCTACGTAATGGGACTGCTTCAGGCCATCTCGTGGCCAAGCACACATATGTTAAAATGAAACGACACCCCCCTTTACCCTTAGGCAATGGCCCCACTAAATCTATGGCCACTTGCTCGAAAGGTTCCGACAACACCGGTCGGTCCACAGCCGGAGCTCTTCTCGGCCTGTGTTTGCTTCTTAGCTGACATCTCTCACAGCTACCACAATAATCTATGATGTCTTTGGCCATACACGGCCACACAAAGTATCTTCCTATTAGCCTGGACACCTTGTCCGCCCCCAAATGTCCGTTCCTATCGTGTCCTAACACAAGCACACATTTCCTAAGGCTTCTAGGTAACACTATCACTTCTCTAAACTCTTCCCAACTCACATATAATTCTCTCACTAATACTCCCTTACTCCACTTAAATCCCCTTTCATTCCTATCGGCTAATTCACGCCAATCGCTCAAACTAGAATCTTCCTTAATTTCCTTTATTAACTCCAATTTGTCCTGGCCTTCTCTAACTGGCCCTATCTCAGCAGCTATCTGTCCCAACTCCTGGCAAACAGAATCACTACCACGCAACCCCTCAAGAGGAACTGCTCTTCCCCTGACACTCTCCTCCCCTGCTTTCGCCTGGGGCTGGTCGGCTTCCGGCGCACCTTCAGCATCGTCCGCCCCGTGTCCCTCCCCCACCTTACTCAAAGTTTCAGGCATAATTAAGGGGTCAGGATGGCTACTCACAGGATCCTCGGGCTCGTGCACTCTATCGCTACCCTCACCCTCGGGCACCACCACATCCCAAGCGACACTACTTTCCACCCCCTCATGACAACGATCAGACTCAGCTTCCTTTCTAGCCATACTCCTTGTCAGGACATTGACTCTCTTACTCTCATCACACTTGTAGGACCTGATTGCCTCCCTGTAAGCCGTAGCTTCTTCCTCATCCACAAGGGAAACAGGCACTATACAGGCAACACCTACTGCTTCACTTTCATCCACAACTGTCTTCACGAGCTTCCTATAACCCCCTATCTCAAACTCACACATGAAACACCTGTGCGAGCGTTCCACTCCACCATAACCTCTCACAATTACATCACTCTCCCACACTACACCTTTAGGGACTAACTCCCTGGGAACTGACGCCAGTTCAGCACCGGAGTCAATTAGAATATCTGCATGAACTCCACACACCTTCCCTCTAGCAACATTCATGGGAACCTCGGACTCAGCACGTCTCAGAACAGACAGCTTCGTAGGCGGTTCTTTCTTGACTGGTGTCGTCCCCTTACTCTTCTGAGTACACTCGGGACTCTTGTGTCCCACCTTCCCACACACATAACAAGTTGGCACTCTTGCCACTAAGCTGCTCCCAGCTTTATCTCTCTTACACTCGTTGGCCCTGTGGCCTATCTCACCACAACTATAACACTTCACCGAAAATCCACTATTAAAACCTCCACGAACCCCACTGGTATTTCCCCCCACTCGATCCCCAACATGACCCTGGGTCTTACCCCCCTGCCCAAAGGTACTCACACTATCCTTATAATTCCTGTAGCCTCTGCTACTAGAGTCGGTAGGCCCACTACCCAAACTCTTAAAATAATTACCGGGCTGTCTCCCAGACATCCAGTCTTCAAGAGCGTCTCTTAAATTCCCCCACTCCCCAATCTTCTTAGCATCTACAAACACTTTGCCACTCTCAGGCAATACTCTCCTTAGAACTGCCAGTGCCACAGCTACTGTGCAGTCTTCCACCGTGTTACACCCTCGGAACATTCCACTCGTTGTCTTTACTAGCCAGTCAGCTATACCACCAGCTGTCATGGCTTTGAACATGTCACTATTCACACTAAGCAAATTGTTACCATAGGTAATAGCTGTCTCACCAACTGCTTTAAGCAAACCCTCCTTTATAATCTCGTAACTAGCCTCACTGTCTAAGTCTTTTGTCATGCGTTTGCACAATGTCTCCGTTAATTTTGGGTACAATCTATCCCCCCAACTGTCCTCACTTACATCACCCATCCTCATGATCCTCTCAAATTTACTCAAATAGGCGTTCAATTCACTTCCCTCCTTATACATCCCTAAACCTTTCAATCTCTCATTTAACAACTCTCTCCTTTCCCTGACCCTTGTATCCTCACGCCTCTCCTTGCATCGTCTTTCGTCGTCCAATGTACGTCGGGTCTCTTCCTCATCTCTACGCCTCTGCTCATCTTCTTCCCGTCTGGCTATCAGCCTCTCCTCAGCCAACCTGTGCCTTTCCTTCTCCTGCTCTAGTACCAGTCTCTGTAGTTCCATGGCCTGTGCTCTCTCCTCTCTGTCTTGGGCATCCCTTTCCCTAAGGTACTGCAACAACGCAGCAGCCGTCGACTCTTCATCTCCCCTTCTCGCCATAACCGCTTCTTCCTCTGCTCTCAACACCTCTGCCTCAGCCTCGGTATCACCCTCTTCAGGACACTTCGCACCCGTAGACCTGATCAGATAAGGTGACCGTTCTTCAGTCACTGCCTTCCTGTGAGGTCGATAAGATCCCTCACCAGTCACTCCAGCAGACTTCTTAATCCTCTTCGTCCCCCTCTCACCAATCACAGGCTCCGTCATAGAAGGCAAGTATGAACTCGTCTCCTGCTAGACACCTATGAAATGTAAAAGAAATAATGAAATAGAGCAGGTACAGGTAATTAAAATCTCACAAGCACAACAAAATGCACAAACTCAAGTTCAATCGACAACACACCAAATACGGCACAACACCAATTAGAAATTAAGGTGACAATAAGGCTTTTAACACTTCGAAAATTTCACAACGAACAAACAACTAAACCCCAAATGCCAGCAGACAAGGCGGCCCAGCACTCTCCAGGTCCCCTCTGCAGACAACCCTCCTGTGCAACTTCCACCCAAACAATCCAAGGTAGCCCGCGTCGCAACACGAAATCCACCAATGTTCGCAACCGTCGAAACGAAACGAACGTATAGCCTCTCCGTCGAAACGAGATAGCCGTTAGAATTTTAGTCCCTAAGTCGTAACAAGGTCCTGCGTATTTCTTGCTCAGTACCAAGGTAAGGTCGCGTCTCACTGATCCAAAGACCGTGGGTAGTTGGTTTTAGATGTTCTTTCTGAGTCTTCCTTCGGAACGTCTTCCTCGGAAGTCAGTGGTCCCTCAACACCGAATTGGGATCCCACCGCTGCCACCATATGTGGGGGGCGCGGCAATCCAAGGAATGCTTTACCTCCTCGCACCTGACAACAGCGCAGTAACTCGCTGCCACCAGAGAGCTAACATAGACAACGATCTAGCCGCAGCCGGTTGCCTATCCAACGAATTGGTACAGTCACCTCAGTACTTAGACTTTAGTTAATGTAATTAGACTCTGGCGTAGTCAGCTCGGAGTACGAGTATATATACGGAGAGCTGACTCCTCCCAAAATAACGACAACAACCAATGAAATGACTACAACAACTGACCAATGAAATGATATAACCAAATAAGTAAAAGCACGAGTTCAACTCAGTACGCATGTGTGAAGATAAATATGAATAATGTTAATGATGTTAATAATGATGATCTTCTATTCCTGTAACTCTTTATTTATTTCTTTATTTATCTTCTATCTCTACTTCTCTCTTTCTCCATCATGTGGGGATATGCCCACAGAGTAGTCATGGAGTGTGGCATAGGAGTTATTGGAGTAGTGGCCCCGAGTCAGGTAAAACCCATCAAATGAAGCCATCCATTTATTATCATCACCTCGCTCCATTATCTCCTTTTTTACCTGACTACAGGACCACTCTGCCAAGTCAGAGACAAACTCCTCCAACCTCTTCACAATCCTACCCCACTGGGTACTAGAACATGCAGGGAACCCTAGCAAGCCTCTTACTCGAGTCGGCATGTAAGTTACCCATCATCAAAAAAGACAGGACTGGGTAATACTGCTGCCATGAGCACAAGGAGTCATAAATTTGCATGTCTTTGGAACACTGAAGGTGTATGCTGCCAGTGGACAGGATTTCCGAGAGGCCATCCACCATTTCACTCGGGAATCCCACTTGGTTAACAGCAGTGACCAACTCTTCTAAAATAGACGAGTTGCCTTCATCATCCTAGATGAAAGAGGTAAAATATTTGGCATTTTACAATTAAATTTATTATTACTATTAATTACTATCATTAGAGAACTGACCAGTGGTGAGGATGGGTCTAGCTCAGCATAAGTGCTACCAACATCGCCAGGAGAAGCAGTGACAAAGTCCTGACAGTCACCAGGATTTCTGGGAACATCCTAAACTTTTTTTTTTTACGTATTTGATGTTTAGCTTTATTTATACATTTTTTTTACAAACCATGTGAGGATTGCTGGCACTTCCTGAGAAGGCATCAAGAACATCAGGAGAACCAGTGATGTTATCTAGGAGGTTACCAAGACAGCCAGGGACAGAATCCTAAACATTTGTTTACAAGGATATTTTTATATTTACTTTTTTTTTTTGGTCAGGACAAACCATGTGTGGATTGCCAAGGCTGCGAACGGTGAGAGACTCCTCAACATCACCTGTGACAAAGTCCTGAAGCTGTTGAGGACTACCAGGGACCGTAACCTAAATATATATTGTCATTGAACTTAAATTTTATCTTATTTTTGTTACGAACCATGAGTGGATCGTCAGGACTGCCAGTGACAGAGTCCTGCACCAGGACTGCCAGGGATGCCAGGTCTGGAATCCTGTTTATTTTATTATTATTGATATTATTATTAGTATTTTTATTTTTATTTTATTTTTTTTACATCACTGATATTATATTTTAAATATAGTTGACAAACCTGTTGCAAAACTTCAGGTTGTGCACTCTGGCCATGATACCAGAAGTACTACACGTACTATCACTAGGCAAACCTGGAATCGTATTGCATGGTAGTGAACTGTAACAACCATTTGTCAGCATGAGTTTTACAAATACCTTTGTGGTTGCAGTATCTCTTGTATCTTGCCACAAGAAGCTGCTTCATGGGCTTCTTAGCTACACCTCCTACACCTCCCTGTTTATGGTTTCTTTTGGAACCCATAGCAGCTGATTACTGCTGATTACTTTAGATTAACCACAGCTAACAATAACCTACACTATCGGCTGCACTCAACTTCGGAAGTTAATTCTGCCACTACCGAGCGATTGTTCCCACTGAGTATTATCGAATGGTGGGGTATTGGGGGGAATAATTTAATGTCCGGATCTGCGCGTTGCTATGTGTGGCCACCCTTAACAGTGCTGTGCTGTTGAATCCTGTAAATATCAGAATACTTCTTGGGACACAGTAGGTAGAGTCGACTGCTTTTACTCTTGTCTCTTTAGCAGAACGCCTCACCAGTTTGTGTTTCCCATCCGCTGCACATTACCTACAGTATGAATCAAATATAGCTGAAAACGGAGGAAATGAGCTGTACAGCGCCCAAAAAAATCCAAAACTTCAATGAATTTCTTCTTACAATAGTTACAGAATTAATGCCACCTGCGTAACCGTCACTTTTTCACGTGCAAAGTTGACGTTTGCCGCTTAATTGATTTGGATTCACATGACTAAGGTGCTTCCGTTGAGTACTAAATGCATTCCTCATTTACCACGCTTGAGGCCGTACCAACTCAACTTAGACATACTATTGTTACACTCTCACAAATGCTGCTGACTCCTGCTAGGTCTGAGTCAGGCGATTTTGTGCTCTTTGTAGCACTAATTAATGCCTGTGCTCTGCTCCATGACTTCTTTGCAAGCTCTAGCCAACCGCTCTCTCTCTCTTGCTCATCCACCCCGTTCTGAATGTAAAAGACTTTTGAAGCATACAAAAAAGAATAAAAACGCACACAAAAAAAAAGATACAAGTAATAAAAATTATACCAAAAAAAAACACCACTGCAGTGAACAATAAACAGAAAAACACTGATAAAGTCACATAAAATAGTTTGTAGCAAAGTTCGGCGATGGTGTGGGGCTGAAGTAGACTCATTCGATGCTGTTTATGGCAAGAAGCACCGCTGCTGCCAACTGTGGGGGAAGGGTAGTCAGTTGGCTGGCAAGCATCTTTGCTCAATCAAATGCAGGCCTCCAGGGTTATGGGTAAGTTGCCACCAATCCTCCTGTGACAATCCGAATGGTAGCTACTCACTGGTAACCCTCCTAGTTCTTAGAGACAACGTTAAGTCTTACACTAAATTACACTAAATTTGAAAGTCTTGAAATAGGCGGTCTGGGCGTGCGCAGTTTCAGTTAAATAACAACTCATTGCTCATGCCCAGATTTACACAAATTAAACGGTAAACTTAACCGCACAAAGGAAATTCTTAGCTAGCTCCCGAACAAAACCAAGCCCCACTAATAACACACTCCTTTTGACATAGCATAAAGACTGTCTTGGCCTTCAGCTCTTCTCTCTTTCCTTCTTCTCTTTTTCTTTGACACCATTCCTTCGTCTCATCTTCCGTCTTGCTCCTGTCTATTCTGCGAGGCCAGGCCTACAGCTACGCTCGTCCAACTAAACTACCAATAAGAGGTTATCACTGATTTTCGCTTTTGTTAATCCTGATAGTGCTCTCAAATTATAGTAGTCTTACTCACCAGAATCTACAATGACTTGGTTCCGTTAATATATGCACTTAGCTCTGACTTCACACTCTTGCTGCCACAAATCTTCTAGAATTCCATGTTTTTAACACATTTTTGTACCACAAATTAAGCCAAGAGTGCTCACTAGAGCCTAGTTGGTATAAACGTTATAGCTGCTAAATTATTAGTTATAAACATCCAATAACCATTTTATTTATCATTTATTATTATTTTGTATAATTTTTTTGTAAACTAAATTCTTATGAGAAAATACTTGTATCCAGCATTCTTTCATATTTGCTAAAAATAGAGAGATTCATTTTTTCTAGTGACGATACCGTCCACAATAATTCTAGAGGTAGCATGAAAAATTTGGGTTCGGATATCTGCATCAAGACCCCTGCAGATGTATTGGCCGCTATGTTGCCCTTTCAGATTAAATAAAGTGAGAGTATACTCACTGATGTATTTATTTTGACTATTTAAGTGAACACCGTACCACTCGACTGGTTTACTGCTGTAGCAGGTAAGAGTAACTGTGCTGTTCTTGGAAACTTCTATCCAATTAGGCGAAATATTACCGTGATAATGGAGGTAGTGCAACACTCCAACATGTTTTCTGATTACAGTAACCAAGGAAAGTAGTTCAAAAAATTGACCATTATCTCTTCCTCTGCAAGTATATAAGCCCGAGTCACCTTCTTTTAAATCATTTAGTCTTAGTTGCTTCCACCCTTTTCTGTGTTTGCTTAAAACAGGTTGATGATCCCAGCCTAATGAAATATTCGAGTAGGTCCAATTCATAGCTGGAGAATAACTGCCACAATAAATATTAGCTGAAGAATCTTCCTCCACTAATAAAAATTTAGGAATCAGACTGTGCATGTACACATCGATATGCTGCCAATTTCTTCTCCCACTTGATCTGACAAAAGAAATTAAGAAAATATAGAAAGAAATGAACTTACCTTCAGACAATAGAAACATGCCCCTATTATCGTTATGTCATTAAGAAACTTTTTAGTTTTAACTGAATCTTTTTTGTGTAGTTATGAGACGCTCGTTGATTTTAACGAATATATCCTACTGGCAAAAATATTGACTAAGCGAACTAATGTTCTATCTGTTCGTGTTAGTAAGTTTTAATTGCAGTTTTCACCGAAGTTAGTGGATGTTGTTAAGCTAATGTGCTATTTCTAATGGTTATATATGCCTTATGCAAAAGTATTTACATGAAAGCATTGTCCACTAAACTAACCACGAAGATAAATCTTGTGTAGGTATGTCCAGTTGTGTGAAGGTATTGTGCGTTATAGAGATTATAGTGTAATGTTATATCTACTAGAGCTCTGGAATAATAGAGCATTTTGAAGGAAGCGTACTTTGTAAAGGCGACTAGCTTAAACGTAAACCGTTAGTTTAGTGATACTTACCTGTATAATCCCTGGACATCTAATTGCTTACCCCTTGAAAATCCTTTGTCTATTAGTCAAGTCACGGAAAGAGTATAACGAATGGCTTATGGTGGTATATCCAGTGAACAAGCATGTATAAAAATGTTGTGTTGCTAAGTAATAGCAATAAACTAAACAAAAATATAAAACTAACAAAAATTATTATCTGCTAACATTCACTTTTAAATTTCAGTCAGACTAACTCACTCCCCATTTGTGCTGAAGCATATCACTAGTGATGTGCTTGAGCACAAATGGCGAGCGAGCCTAAAGACTATACTGTTTTTATATGAATGATTTTGACTTCTAACACTGAAGCTACTGAAAATAAGGTCGACTTTTTAAATTACGCTTACATGGTAAAGGATTTCAGTGCCACAGTAACAACTCGCTGCAGCTGTTTAAATTGAAGGAAAACAACAACAACAAAACAATACACGTTTTTTAAACGTTTTCCTTGTGATAATCTTTAGCTAAGTAGTGGCTGTAACGCACAATGCTTTGACACAACTGGACTTTGACACAACTGGACATATACCTACACGAGATTTACCATCGCGGTAAGTTTAGTGGACAATGCATTATCGAGTAAATACTGTTGCGTAGGCTTATAACCAAGACAAAGAGCCCATGGACTTACCACCGCCATTAACTCGAATAGAAATGTAAGTTCTGTAAGTTTTCACTTTTTAGCTGCACCCGCACTAGAATTCAAAACGGTAAACAATTTAATCTCTTCGGTGATATGGGTATTGATCGCTATATCAGATGATTCTGTTTCTCGTAAGTTTGGGACAGGTCGACCACAGAACTAACACAAAAACGCGAGATTGAAAGTACAACAATGTCTTAAGTTCATCCAATATAAACAAATATCCCCGATTTTCAATAGAGTTACCCCTGATACAGTCTCACTACTAGGTTTGCTCGCTGGCCAATTATTATTTAACTAGTGATGTGCTTGAGCATAAATGGTGAGCGAGCCTAAAACTACACAATTGTTAAATGATTGATTTTAACTTCTAACACTCAAAGCTACTAAAAATATGGTCGAGTTTTTAATTTACGAGTTTTTAAATTACGTTTATAGCTACATAAAGGCATTTCAATGCCATAGTAACCCCTCCCGGCAACTGTTTGAATTGAAAAAAATACACATTCTTTATACGTTATCATTGTGATATGCTTGAGCTAAGTAGTAGCTAAAACGCACAGTACTTGCACACAACTGGACATACCTACATGGTTCTAGTGGACAATGAGTTTTCAAGTAAATACTATTGCGTACAGCTATAATAATGACAAAGAGCGCATTAGCTCACCGCCGCCACAAACTTGAATAGAAATGAAACTCCAGTAAGTTTTTGAGTGAAGTTTTTGAGTTTAACTGCACCGGCAAAAACAATCAAAGCGGTAAACAATTCAATTTCTAGTATGATACGGGTAATGATCGTTAAACAGGAGGATACCGTTTAGTGATGTTTGGGACGGGGTAGCACGCTGAGCTAACTCGAAAATACGAAATGACATACAGACGTATCTCGGAGATGTTTGTGTATTTGTACATATGGACGTACGTCATATCTTTTTGTACTTTGACCCTCTGTATTTTTGTGTTGCTCCGCGTTCGACCCCGTCCCAAGTTCACTAAACATAATCCTCCGGTTTAGCGTTCATTACCCGTATCACCTTAAAAATTGAATTGTTTACCGCATTCAATTGTTTTGCGGGTGCAGTTAAAACTAAAAAACTTATGGGAGCTCCATTTCTATTCGAGTTAGTGGCGGTGGTAAGTTAATACGCTATTTGTCACAATTATAGCCCTACATAACAGTATTTACTTAAAAATTCATTGTCCACTAGACGAACCACCAAGATAAGTCTTGCATAGGTATGTTCAGTTGTGTGAAAGTATTGTGCGTTACAACTACTATTAAGAATATCACAAAGAAAATTTTAAATAACGTGATTTGATTTTGTTGCTTCTTTTTCAATTCAAACTGTTGCGGGAGCGGTTACTATGACATTGAATCCCCTTTACCGCATACTAATTTAAAAACTCGACTTTATTTTAGTAGCTCGCTCCCATTTGTGCTCTAGCACACCACTAATATATAAACTAGTGGTGTGCTTGAGAACAAACGGCGAGCGAGCCTAAAGACTATACTATTTTTATATCAATGATTTTGACTTCTAACACTGAATCTACCGAAAATAAGGTCCAGTTTTTTAATTTCGCATACAAGGTAAAGGGATTTCAGTGCCATAGTAACAACTATCTGCAACTGCTTGAATTGAAGGAAAAAAACAACAAAACAATACACATTATTTAAACGTTTTCAGTGATATTCTTTAGCTAAGTACACAACTGGACATGCACCTTTACAGACTTACCTTCGGGATAGTCTAGTGGACAATGTATTTTCACGTAAATACTGTAGCGCACGGATTACCACCGCCACTCACTCGAATAGAAATAAAAATCCTTTAAGTTTTCACGCTTTAACTGCACCCCAAAAGAATTCAAAACGGTAAACAATTCTATTTCTAAGGTGATACAGGTACGTCCATACATATAAACAAACATCCCCAATTTTCAATTGTGTTACCCCTGTAAGTGTCACGCAAGCTTCGCTCGCCAATAAGTTAACCGCTTAAAATTGGCGATATATCACACTACTGCGCAAAAAAAATAGGGGAAGTTAATTCATATGCAGAGCTCTCCATTCCAAAATTTGGTCTTTTAAAGGTGGGGTTGTCGGAGATAGACTGCCTCCCAGGTGGGATGTCCCTGGACACTACTCCCTATGGTAGTAGTTTGTCCCCCAGCTAGCTACAATGTCCCACTACCTTTACCAAATGCCTACCTGTCTTTGAGTTCTTACTTCAACATGGCCACTAACAGCATGGAATATAAAGCCATATACCTGTTTTTTGTGTGTGGACAGTACCTGGACAGTTGCAGTAAGAATGAAAAAAAAGTTCATAGGGCAAAGCTAAGGACAATTATAAAACATAAAAATATTCTTTGTTTTACCGTCCTCCAGGAGGACGGTAAAACAAAGAATATTTTTATATAACTCATATTATTAACATTTGTCAATCTCTACCAGAAGGTAATTAGTGGTGTTAAAAGCTTATACTGAATACTATATTTGAAGAGATAAGATCCCCTTGCTAAATTGTTACTAGGTGTTTCACCTAGGTAAGTGTGCATACATCTTCTTCTATTAAAGTGCACCCGCACGCACTACAAATAACCACAAAAATCCGCCTTGCTCGCAATAGTAAAAACGACCGCTAACTTAGCTAGCGCGGGTAATTCAAAGCTTCCCGCCCACCAATTGATAAAACTAACCGAGACCCCGCCCCCGCTATAAGTTGTAAAGAGCGCAGCTGTTTGATATTGTATTTCTTGGCTTACTTTATCAGTATTGTTTCTCCCTAGAGCAGACACTGGCTCCCAGATTGTCTCCAAGCCTTGACAGGTAAATAATACCTCACTAATGACTCCATTATTTTAATTTTTTATTCTTGTGCAAAACTTCTTCCTGATATATCACTCATTTTTATTTTATTTTACAGTATTGTGATGACCAGTGATAATTTTTATGAATGTATATAATTATAATGATACTTATTTTATATAAAAAAATATTTTGAAATAGCCAGCTAAATATAGCTAGATGAATATTTTGTGATCTGGAGTTGTCCCAGCACCCTTAACCTTAGGCAATTCAAAAGCGCAATGCGCACGCGTTGCTATGTCCCAGCACCCTTAAGGGTGCTGGGACAACTCCCACGCAAATATTCACAATAATATTGGATTTTGGTTGCTAGGGATTACTAACTTTTTTCTTGGTGTTTGTAGAGCTCCAACTAAGGGTGGATCCTAAAGAGTACTGCTAATGGACTAACTAAATAAAAAGAACGGGCCTTGGGAGCTTGTTTCGTTCAAGTTACGAGCTCCTCAGCCTCAAGTATATAATCCACAACTCCTCCGCAGGTGCCGTCGCTGACGAGCCCATTCTTCGTATACTGCTACATTTGTTGATTGTCTTCAAAACCTTCGTTGTACTTTTTCTCAATTCTGCTTTGTTTTGTCTAGTTGATTGTGCTCATTTGATCCTCCCGGCAGCACGCTCGAATTTTTTTTTTTCAAAAAAAATCGCAACGAACATTTTGTAGCTAAGGTCATAGTCAGCCAGTGTACGAAATTTGGAGTCTTTTCTACTCGTGAGTTCCAGGTGCTCTCTAACTTTCGGGCGCCTACCTGTTAGCAAACCAGTTTTCTGGCCGCCTCTCCTTCTCGATGATAAGCCCTACTGAAACGAGTGTGAGGAGATTATTGTAGTCTTGTTAATAGTGTTTTTCTCGGCATGGTCAGGTAAGGGAAGCCTTTTATCAAGCTAGCTAGATGCATATTCAGTTTGTGTATGTACCTGTAATAGATTAGTGAACCATTTTTGCTGCTGGAAAACTCTACAGTTTCAGTTTGTGTACAGTTTTCTGTACTTAGCTATTCACTTCATTTGTTTATTCATCCTTACTTAGCTAGCTAGATCACAAAATATTCATCTAGCTATATTTAGCTGGCTATTTCAAAATATTTTTTATATAAATAAGTATCATTATATACATTCATAAAAATTATCACTGGTCATCACAATACTGTAAAAAAAAAATGAGTGATATATCAGGAAGAAGTTTTGCACAAGAATAAAAATTGGAGTCTTTAGTGAGGTATTATTTACCTGTCAAGGCTTGGAGACAATCTGGGAGCAAGTGTCTGCTCTAGGGAGAAACAATACTGATAAAGTAAGCCAAGAAATACAATCTCAAACAGCTGCGCTCTTTACAACTTACAGCGGGGGCGGGGCCATGGTTAGTTTTATCAATTGGTGGGCGGGAAGCTTTGAATTACCCGCGCTAGCTAAGTTAGCGGTCGTTTTTACTATTGCGAGCAAAGCGGATTTTTGTGGTTATTTGCAGTGCTTGCGGGTGCGCGCGCGTTGCTATGTCCCAGCACCCTTAACCAGGCGGGACCAATTTTTTAAAGGGGGAATTCCGAAATAACGACTTTTACCGATTTAAAGGGTAATCCCACAATTGGCGATTTTTACCGGTTCTCTTTATCACTCCGGTTGCTTTAATGGTGGCGTAGCATTGTGAATGCTGTTATAGCAACTTTGGCTTTGGCTTTTAGATGGCTTCATCATCTTCGTCTTCATCTTCTTTGGCTTCTTCCTGGGAGTATCCAGATATTCCAGATAAATATTGTCCACCACCATCTTCTTTTGCCTTTCCTAAAAGAAGTTTTGGGTAAAAAAAAATTGTGCATAGGTCATGCCAGAAAACCTGGTGGGAGCAGTGGCCATGGCTTTTTTATTGTGAAGGTAAAGATGTGCTGTTTTGTAGTGTATGTGTTCGTGCCCTTAAAACCAAAAGAATCAGTAAAGTAGAGGTGATCTTGCTTTCACTGTTAAAGGATTTTCTAACTGGAAAGTTGGCACTCTAGGAATTAAGAAACATGAGGTATCTGGAAGTCACAAAGATGCCTTACAAGTAATGGTGGTTATACCATCAACTTGCTGTGATGTTGGGGACATGATAGTTAAGCAGATCAAATGATGCATAGCTGATAAGCTTAAGCTGCTGCTACCAATAATCGATAAATATATTTGAGCCCCCAGCCAAAGATTCTGGATCTGCCCCTGGAGGGGTAGGGTTAGGGGATTATGCATTAGCAACTCATACTATTTATTATATTATTATACTTGTATCATTCTGTTGCTATTATTACACAGGAACTTCCTCCAGGAATATTAGTGCTGCTCAGAATCAGTAAAGTAGAGGTGATCTTGCTTTCACTGTTAAAGGATTTTCTAACTGGAAAGTTGGCACTCTAGGAATTAAGAAACATGAGGTATCTGGAAGTCACAAAGATGCCTTACAAGTAATGGTGGTTATACCATCAACTTGCTGTGATGTTGGGGACATGATAGTTAAGCAGATCAAATGATGCATAGCTGATAAGCTTAAGCTGCTGCTACCAATAATCGATAAATATATTTGAGCCCCCAGCCAAAGATTCTGGATCTGCCCCTGGAGGGGTAGGGTTAGGGGATTATGCATTAGCAACTCATACTATTTATTATATTATTATACTTGTATCATTCTGTTGCTATTATTACACAGGAACTTCCTCCAGGAATATTAGTGCTGCTCAGAAATAGTGCAAAATATGGGAGGAAATGAGATAAGCTTGTTAAACCTTGGCTAGGTCCCTACCAAATTGCTAAATACTTGAACAAAGGTGTGTATGTCCTGAGAAATTCATCCACTGGTCGAATCCTCAAGAAAGCTGTTAATTCATGCAGGACAGCATAACATAACACAGGCTTGGGAAACATTTAGTTAGAATAAATAATATTGTATGTAGTTGTTATTACTCTTTTTTTTTGTTTCATTTAGACTGAAGGTATATCACGAGCGATGTTTGCCAAAACCAATACATGTAAATGAGAATGGCAAGTCTAAGGTTTTCAAGCCGAAGTCATCAGCTATAGCTATTCCTAATAACATAAAGCAGAATATCACATTCAATGTCTCGTCTGATTCTACCGATTCCATTCGTTTGTGTACAAAGTCGTCAGCTATGTTTGGGAGCCAATCTGAGCAAAACATGGTGTTTTCTCATCCAGTCTCTTTTAGTGAAAGCTCTTCCACTTTTGCAGAGGATAATCAACAAGAAAACATGGCTGCAAGTAGTTTCATTGAATATTCAGGGTTTTTTCCAGACTTTTTACCTGAAGGTGCTTCAGATAATCCTCGATAATAATATTGACATTGAACCTAGTAATATTAATAGCGTTGGTAAATCTGAAGAAGATGACATCAAGGAGTCTCCATTTTAGTCAATCAGACGCACATAAAATAAAAATATCTGACACCAACACCTATGACATGAATGAAGTGCAAAAGCAGCCAAAATCTCCTATTATTCAAGAGCAGAAACACAAAGATGCTAGCATTACTGTTCTGTCTGAGATTAAGGAAAGGGAAGGTAAGATGTAATATGACAATTTACTTAACATGAAAATTACGAAATAAATTGTTTAACAATAGCTAGAATAGGAAAAATTCCCAATTTTATTGTACCTTTTGCTACAAATACAAAATTCACTTAGTTAAATGTACCTATAGCTGTAACTTTCAGAGCAATGCACAGGGCCAAAACTTGAATTTCGTGTAGTCAGGTATGTAGGACATTTCATGCTTTCACCATCTTTCCTGTACAAGATAGGGCTAAATGCCTTGCTTTATAGGTCATTTAGCCCTATATCCACTGCAGGAAAGGTGTTGAAAGCATGAAATGTCCTAAACACGTTACTATAGGAAATTCAAGTTTTTGCCCTGTGATGCTATTAAATGGCTTTTTTTTTGTTACTGTAGTTTGCTTTCACTACAAAGGTTAAGAAAATAGCAGTGCTCACTAAAAAGTTTTTGCCTTAATTCAACCACTATGGCGATTCTTTATAATATGATTAATATATTTTGAGATTAGCTAAAGAATTCAAGCATGTGGACAAATTATTTCAAAAGCATTCTGGGTGTTAGTGAAAGTATACTTTATGCTAATTCCGACATTATTTTATTTGCCTTTGTTTTAGTTATAGATCTCACAAATGAAGAAACAACTTACCAACCTATTGAATACTGGCTCAAGGACTTGCACGTTTACATAGAGGAAAAGCAAATACTCTTCGAAGGAGGATGGTTATCTGATAATCTCATAACAGCTGTTCAGAGATTACTGAAGTATAGTTATCTGCATACTGGTGGTTTGCAACCACCAATTTTGGGTGAAACCTCAACTTTTGAAGTTCAAAGAGGCAAATTTGTACAGGTGCTTAATGTTTATGGCTGCTCACATTGGATAACTATTTCAAATCTTCTGTGCTCATCGGGTGTTGTAGCTGTTTATGACAGTAAACATACTGTATACGCTCAGCAATCAAACAAAAAGACAAATAGCCAGTATTTTAATGACAAATGAGGAGGCTATTAACATACAGATTGTATAAGTTCAAGCTCAGATGTGTACCAGTGATTGTGGACTGTTTTCCTTAGCGTTTGCCACCTCACTTTGTGCAGGTGTTAATCCTGCAGAAGAATGCTATACTCAAAGTGACTTTCGTGTTCATTTATTTAAGTGTCTTGAAAACAGGCTATTTCCAACGAAAGCAAGAAAGAATAAAGTTGTTAGTCTTCATCACTTTACTGTGGAAGTGCACTGCACTTGTAGGCAGCCAGAATACGGTAGAATGATATCATCTGATTATTGTCTAAAATGGTTTCATAAGGATTGTGTTAAAGCTCCGAAAGCTTTAGCGGTTCGGTAAAGGTCTCGCTACGCTAGACTGTAGGTTAGCAGCTTGCACCATTAGCGCGTGCGAAGAGTAGGCTGGTCGCGTATAATAGTACCTATTCCACCTTTCGAGAATAATAGAGTTGTGCGCGTATAAAAAAAAAACACAGTACCTCGATATTTTGAATAATGGTAATATCAAACTACTTTGCTCTGCTTGTTCTTATTGGATACTTTCAAATATTATCTGCTGCTTTACCTGTCAAGATACCTCAGCTATCTGGAAATTCAAGTGAACAATGTAACTTGGAATTTACCCAGGAGCAAGCCTCAACATCAGCCATTTATAATGCTATTACGACTCTTCTCTCAAGCAATAAAAAATCACCAGTTACTGCATCAGTGACTAATAATATTTTTCCTGACACTACTTATCATATTTCAAGTATATTAATTTGACAACAATTGAATGTTTAAGCTAAATGATGTCATGTTCAGAGTTACGTACTTTTCAGAGTTAAGTACCCCTCATTTCCCAAGGGGTAGTAACTCTGATTATATATATATATTTTTTTTTAAATCCAATTTTTGCAGTGACATTGGAATGGAGGAGGAGGGGGGTGGGGGGGATTCAGTAAACTGAAGCCCCCTATAATTTAGTAGCACAATTTAAAGAGGTGAATTTTCACATAAACAACTTTAAACCCCAAAACATGATCCCCCCCCCCCCAAAAAAAAAATTTTGACCTCTGCCATAAATATTTCAGTGGAGTGTTATTTCTGATTCTAACATGCATATTCATGTAAAAATTGTTTCATTTCATTATAATATATAATGACAATTTCCCTACTGATTTAATTAAGCACTCCCAAAATTGTATTTTGTCTACACCCTTACATCTACAAAGAAGAATGAAAGTATACACAGTAACTAGAAACAGATGAAATGAGTGTGGGTTGATATAAATTATTATGGATTGACAAATGCAATAATGAGTGCAAAATGTACTGAATACACAGCTTCAGCTAAAATTTTGACTGGTGAGTTCCTCATATCTTTCAAGTCCACTTCCAATGCAGCAATGTAGGAAGATGATTCAATATGGGATGCTTGAACATATAAGCACTTCTTTGCCTAACCCATTGAGATAGATAGATCACTTTTTGTAATGAAACTGTCAGTACTATTAGGCCAGAACAGGATCTAGGAGGGGTGTGGGGCCAAAAGAGGACAGAGCCACCCCACCCCCCCCCACCTTTGAACCAAGTTGATTGAAGAATTGTGATGAATAAGGGTACCAACATTAGCATATTATGTTTATAGGACAATTGCAATAATTTATGCTCGTTTATTGATCATTTACATAATATTGCATTAAATTTCATCAAATTTTGACCTAAATATATTTGGGTTTCTCCCAATCATTGGTGCTGAATCTGTCCCTCTACTCATGATTTTATATATATCCTTACATATCTATGTTTCCATGTTGAGAAGAAAGTGCAGCTGTGTAACATCAAAGCTAAGCTTATAATAAGCTCTTTCCTCAAAAAGATAAACAGGATATAGCTACACTTCTTCGATTTTGGAAAAAAACATTGTTATATCATCAACAAAGAGTCCACACTTTCTTATGTTTAAAACCTTATCAAGTATTCCTGTCCCAGGATTACTGAGCTTTTATCCATGCCAATGGTTCACTGGCATCTAATAGCCCTTCCATTCAATAATTTAACAAATTGTATAACCTATGGATTCAATATACTGTATTACATATTATAGTCATTTCATAATAATCTAAAAAAAAGGGGAATAGAATAAACATGCCCAGTCTATTAGAACATACTAGCTTGTATGGCACTTTCTTGCAGCACTCCTTCCAGTAGCTCCCGTATTTCTCAGAGCATCTTATATCGTCACGAACAGATCGATGACACAGTAGAAGAGTGAGAAATACAACGTAGAAATAAGGAAGTGGGTTGGTAAAGAGTGCCGGAACCATCCGGAAAAATGCAGCAGCAATTTCAGGAATGTAATGGAAGTGCCTGGAAACTCCTCACAAACCAGAAGCAAGAAGAAGACTTTTCTTCTCCTCTCCTTCACTGATACGATAGGAGCCTCTGATCACAGTGGGCTTGGAGGTGCTGTGCAATGAGAAAACATGGCAATTGAAGACACTTGAGTGTGTTATTGCTTGCAGTTGCAGACAATATTTTTAAAAAGAACATAATATTATAATTAATAATTGTTCTCTTTGTGGGGTCCTATAAGGAATGCACAAGAGTTGTAATTGACTGTTCATTGTCAATTATGTGTTTATTGTTTTTCATCTGTTTTATGTTCTTACGCAGTCTTCCGCCCATGTTGTGTGAAATGTGTGTGTGAACTGTTAGACTGTCACATGCTCCCCCATTGGGCATGCTTCCACTGTTGTTTTTTTCTAGTTGTCACCCACCAAACTGGCCTTGGTTATATACAGACTGGTCTTGAGCAAGCCCATTTTTAGTCACTGCTCAGTTTTTGCACCACCGCACTATTCTGTATCACCTTTTTACTTTAAAATGTTTAGTTCTTCCTCTATATAAGCAACCTTCCACCCTAACTCAGGGATTAGGTAGATGGACTAGTTAAAGTATCAGGAACAGATCAACGGTAAAGTATCAGGAACAGATCAACGGCCACTCAGGAGTAGTAACTATGGTGGCAGCATACCGAACCGTTCTAAGTCCAGGAGCTTCTGCGATAGAGGAAAATTTCCTGGGCGACATTGTGCTTCAGAGGGCAGGCATTTAAAGGGACTGACTTGCAGACCCGCACTCTTATATAAACATTTTTTTAATACATAATGATAGTAATGATGTTTGAACAGTCCTACTTCTGTCCTCATCAGGTTACAAAAAAAATGGTTTGGGATGGAAATTCAGCCAAGTCCATCTTTGTATATAGCATGTTCCTATAGGCTAAAATAATATTTCTCTTTCAATCCGTGAGAGCAATTAGCATGAAATTATTTTGAGCTAAATGCTGTCAGCTGGGGATCAACCTTTCAAAAACACAGTTTAACTTTCTACAAATGAATTTAATGTTTTGGACATACTGTAAGCAAAATTAAATAAATTGTGAAGCATAATCTTCTAAAACAAAAAGAAAGAATTTAAGAGCAGGATAGGAAGTCAATGGCCAAGCTTTTGTAAGATACCAATAAAGCTATTGAATTCTAAAGAAACTACTTTGAACACCAATTATTGTACGAGATATTGCAGGTTTCTCCATATAAGGGAAGGGAAGTTTCCCAGCTTTCCCCCAAAATTCTAGGCTTCTACACACATTAAAGTGTTCGTTGTTAGTTTATAATTCTGCAGATTCCAGGCAAAATGGAGGCTAATAACTAACTTATGCACACCATGGGGAATAACACTAACATATTTTATCCTTACTGAGTCTGCAATAGAGCCAATACTAAAACTATTGTGTCACTCTTTGGTGTGTGTGTGTGTGTGTAAGTGTGTGTTTAGTGTGAGTGTGTATGTGTGTAGAGCAATGCACAAATTCTATAGAAAAATACCAATCCATACTCTAATTTCTTATAAAATAAATAGAGCAACAACTTGTGGTTTAGATTCACAGATTTCACTGAGTGATTTAGTCAGACTAATTGTTGGCCTGGGAACTTTACCTCTCCAAAACAACTTGTGGTTAGCGTTGTGCCCGGTTTTCCTGTAGACGGTCACATATTAAATTGAATATATTCCGTTCTTGTCCATATATTCATGGCCACAATCTAACTCTATAGTATTACCAGGTTTTGCTTGATGGCCAAATAGTCTACCAAACACCTCTACCTGATTCCCAGCAAGGTTTACTATAGTTTGTTTCGGCCAAATACATATACCATAATTTATTGAGGGGTTTTGTCCTTCTTTTTGCCTTCGTTGTGTTGGTTTTTGGGTCATTATATACTTTGTTTTTTGTCATATAATACATTACACCCTATACAATATGCAGCATCAAGTGCAACACTCCTAGCAAGCACTGTATGTGTACAGTATTGTTTTGTTTATTTAAATTAAATCGTTCTGGCCTTTGACAAGAGAGGCAAGAAGAAAACAGAAGAAGCTACAAGCAACACAATTAACTGGCAGCTGCATAAAATAAAGAGCTTTTCTGGGAGAAGGTTAACCACTTGGTACACTACTAATTGGCAAGCTACCAATGATAGGTAGACAGTTACCAAGGCACAATGGGAATAGGGTGGGAGCAGACCATGTGGGCAAGACATTGATAAGGTAGGCAGGACCATTGTCTATAAATATTAACACACAAACACAAAAAAAAGCAGATCAAAGCAATAAAGCCCACCTTAGGTCCATTAAAAAAATAAATTAATTAATAAAAAGAAATAAAAAGTGACTATTAATTCACTCCTGATAACCATGCAGTGTACTGTGTTATTTAATAACATACACACGTTTATCAACACTGGTTCTAATTTAATCTAGTGTTACTTACATCTTGTATATATCTTACAGATAATTTATGTGCATGTGGAGTGTGTCTCTTCCTCCCTCCCCTAAACACATACATATAAACTAACACACACACAAAATTCTCCCAGTTGCTCTTGCCCCACCAGGACCATCCTAATTCATGAGGAAAAGGCCTTGAATTGGCACCCCCCCCCCCCCCCCAGGTACCCAATAACAGGGGGGGGGGGGGAAGAAAACCTACAAGGGTATCACACAGCCATGCCTCACACGCACACACATGCCCACACACAAAGCAAGCACACACACACTCACTCATAGTTTGTCCAAGAATTTTGGAATCAGAAGACTCAGTCACACTATGATGATTCCCATGGGGACCGGGCAGATATGAATAAGGCAAGTTTTTTCTCCAATTACAATATTACTCCATTAAACAAGTGAGAATATAACAAATCGACTTGGACAGCCAAAAAATATTTGCTCACTTAATTTCAGCCAAGAAAGTACAAACAAACTCTTATTATATTGCAGCCAAACTTGTCCAGTACAGTATTTGATGTCTCTTTCTATCTAGGGAGATCTGGGTTGTGTGACATGACCGACTGGCAGATAGACAAATGGAATACTATAGCTATAACCCTCTCCTCACACTGGATCACTTGAGGGCTAAAAAATAATTGACCAACAAATACTGTCCATATTTCCTCCCCTTCCAGAAAACATTTCCACCATTTCAGGCTGGTAATACTAATTGCTCCATGGGACCAAGGCATTAAAATGTTTGTGGGCTATCTGATCAAAATTTGGAAATGTGCTATTTTTAGACAGGAAACCCTTTCTTGTGATTGAATTTGGACATACCAGAGAAAAAAAAATTTTTTTTTTGATTTTGAATGATTAAGAAAAAAATACTACAACACTGCCCACACTTTATTCAAGACATTGGTTCACATAATTTCTTAGGGGAAGCTTGCAATCATAAGTTCATAAATAAGTTCATAGAATTCAGAGTAATGACGTATTTTAATTCTAAACAAATTCTGTAATGGAGCCTTACCTTATCAAGTTTTGTCAGGGTAAGAACATCTCCAGAGTTTATTTCTGCCACTCCAGCAACATCAACAAGACCCCATTTCTCGGTGTATTTCTGCAGGATGTGCTTGTTTTGGTGGATCCTGGCATTTCACATCCTAATGGAGCAATTGCAATATCTCTTTCAGGAAATCGGTGGCGTATATGTTCTTCAATAGCTCCCATCATTGCTTCTCGGTTTTCCACCACAATAACACGTCTGGATGATTCAAAACTAAAAAGTACCTCCATTACCCACTGCATAAAAATAATACAAGAACAGTAACAGCTAATTATATTACTTAGGTACCAATATATTAGCTGCTTACATCAGATAGCACCCACAACAATTAGGACACTGCCAGTTATGAAGTTGTTCAGAGACCACTAGGATAATGGCCCAGCGACTTGGCACAACAGCTTAGCTCCAGGCACCAGACTTAGCTCCAGGAGCAGCAACGACTTAGCTCCAAGCACAGCGACTTGCTCCAGGTACAGCGACTTAGCTCCAGGCACAGCGACTTAACTCCAGGAGCAGCAACGACTTAGCTCTAAGTACAGCGACTTGGCTCCAGGCACAGCGACTTGGCTCCAGGCACAGCGACTTAGCTCCAGGCACAGCGACTTGGCTCCAGGCACAGCGACTTGACTCCAGGCACAGCGACTTAGCTCCTGGCACAGCGAGCGACTTAGCTCCAGGCACAGCGACTTAGCTCCAGGCACAGCGACTTAGCTCCAGGCACAGCGACTTAGCTCCAGGCACAGCGACTTAGCTCTAGGCACAGCGACTTAGCTCCAGGCACAGCGAGGGACTTAGCTCCAGGCACTGCGACTTAGCTGCAGGAGCAGCAACGACTTAGCTCCAGGAGCAGCAACAACTTAGCTCCAAGCACAGCGACTTAGCTCCAAGCACAGCGACTTAGCTCCAAGCACAGCGACTTAGCTCCAAGCACAGCGACTTAGCTCCAGGCACAACGACTTAGCTCCAGGCACAGTGACTTAGCTCCAGTCACAGCGACTAGCTCCAGGAGCAGCAACGGCTTAGCTCCAGGCACAACGACTAGCTCCAGGTACAGTGACTTAGCTCCAGGGGAGGACTCGCTAGCGACTTTAAGTAGTTAGCTAGCGACTTAGAGCAGCTGGCTTAATTAAATAAAGAACGACTAAGGCGGCGCGCTAAACTTTAGCCTCACCCTGGCAACCCCCCCCCTGGGAGTCACCGTCTGGGGGGGGGGGGTTAGAAAAGGGGAAAGCGCGTTTACGCACCCCCGCCCCCCCTTCCCCCCTCTCCCGGCCTCTCTCTATGTGCTCCTTGTACCATCCCTAGTCTCTCAGTCGGGCCTGGCGAGTGAAGGTGTAGTGTATAAAGAATAAAGAGGAAGAATCGGGGTTAAGGTTGCTAAAGGAGTAACTGAGATTTTGACCTAGTAAGCTAGCTGCAACTCGAGTGCGCCAATGGATTTACCGGTCAATTCGGAGGAGAATGGAATTGTTGGTAGGAATGTGGTTTTTGGGTGGGAGACATTTTTTTGTGAGGTTCAGTCTTTAATTAGGTGTTCGGAAACAAGAATAGACAGAGCCGATCGTGAATTCTCTTCCCATATAATAGACAGGCTTCAAATGGCAATAGAAAACAGCAGCTATACATCAACTTTTGAGCTCTACGAATGAACTGGGTGAATATTGTGGTCATATTAGAGACTCAATAGAAGCCATTCCGAAATTATTAGGAAATGGGAACTACACGTAAAAAGCCTGGACAGCAGATTGGAGCGGTTAAGATACAGAATAGAAAGGGAGTATTCAGGGTCTAGGGGAAGGCCGAAATTTCATGTATGCAAGGATCAGCTTGTCTATTTAAGAGAGCTTGCATTTTCATGGACCAAAATTGCATGTTTGCTTGGTATATCACGTGTCACAGTTTATAGAAGGTGAAGAAATTATCATTTACTTTCACAGGGTGAAGTTATTCCAAGTGATGAACATTTGCAGGAGTTAGTTAAATATATCCGCTTAAATTCTCCAGATGTAGGCCAGAGTTTAGTGCAGGGCAGACTACGTGGTATGGGTTACAGAGTCACCAGAAAAAGAATTGGGAAGTTATGAGGATGCAAGACCCACTTAATAATGCTTTACGTATGCCTAGTGGATTAACTGCACCATGAAATATTCTGTACCTGGTCCTAATTCACTGTGGCATATTGGTAAGAGAACAATTAATTTGATCAGTATTAAGTAACTATTTAAGGATAAAATTGTAGAGCCATAAAATTTGTCTACACTAGAGCATGTAAGATTGGTAATGCAACTGGTAGCAAACCCAATAAACTTGCTACTAGCAATGATTGGGTGTTTAAACCACAACTTATGGGAATTTTTTTTTTTAGTATTACGTACTATATATTATTAATTTTTTTATTCTTTGAAATAGATGGCCATCACAAACTTATTCGGTGGAAATTAGTCACTCATGGTGGTTGTTTATATGAAGTGTTCTCCTAATAATGAAGCTGCAACTTTGTACGACTTATTTCTACAAGCCGTGAGAAGATTTTCTTTGCCTTCAAGAGTTAGATCAGATCAAGGTGGTGAAAACCGGTTAGTTGCCTTACATATGATTCGACAATGGGGACCTGATAGGCGAAGTATGATAGTCGGAAGTAGTGTACACAACCAGAGGATAGAAAGGCTATGGAGAGACCTGTTTCAAAGTACAATTCGCTTGTACTATCGGTTGTTTTATTATCTTGAGTCTCTTAGTTTATTAGATCCTATTAATGAATTTCACCTTTATTGTCTGCATTATGTTTATCTTCCCCGCATAAACAAGTCAATAAAACAATTTCAGAGTGGTTGGAATCATCATGGAATTCGCACAGCTGGAAATATGTCACCTCATCAAATATTCACAACAGGAGCTTTGCAATTATAACATTCTGGCTTGAGAGGCTTGGATTTCTTTCAAAGTGTGGATGAATCGTATGGTATTGAGGAAATTGGGCTTCCTACTCGTGAAGCAGGACACCAAGATGTATCTTCTCTTCAATTCCATTTACTCAACGAGGATTTGTTGCATTTGCAGGAAAGGGTAAACCCTGTGCAAGACTCACAGAGCTATGGCATTGATTTGTATATTATGATGCTTCAATTTGTTGGTGAATGTGTTCGGTGCAATCCTCAAGTCTATAGTAAGCAAACAGTTTGACACAAATTTTCCAAAAGCTTGCAATCAACTTATATGTTGTCACTTATGTTTTTCCAATGAAATTAATGGCAGTAAAAGTTCTCATAGCTAAGCTGGCTACACTATGTCAAGCTCAATACAAAGCTGCCACGCCTTAGTCTGACATAGCATGAGCAGACCCCTTTACCCAACTATTACACCAGACGGGTCACACTTTTTGTAACTCTACCTGTAAAAATAGTTACAACTAATTACCTATTGACTGGGCCAAAGGTAGCTATAGGGTCTCCAACTCTCAAGAAATTTATAAGACTAGAGATCAATAGCTGCACCAGTTTTTCTGGCATCATGAATACAGGTTCTTCTAGCAAGTTGGCATGACAAATAAGTTTACTATTAATATACAATTTTCCTTCTCTTAACTTTGTTTCATAGCTGTATACTTTCAAATGGTAATTAATTACTATCATGATCATTGGATTATTAGGCATTAATAAATAAAAGAACAACAACATTTTATGCTTTTTGCAAACCTTTAGCTAGCTATATCACTGATTCCTGACAACGGAACATTCACAACTATCAGCAACCTACGTACGAAGTGTACAGTCTCGCCAATCAGACACTTTACCACTTCATGGGGCTGCAAAGCACCCTAACAGGAAGTAAACAAATATTAATTACATTCCAGTAGAACGAAACGTTGTATGTCCTTTCCTTAGGATCTGGCTAGCGAGTTTAGGGGGTTAATAAAACGGTACTACTCATGCACAATGTATAAATTGTATGCCATACCTCTTGCAGGACTTAAACTCTCATCAAAGACAAATTTCATTTCATCTCTTGAAATAGCTACAAAAAAAAAGAATTTTAATTAATTCATATGAATTGAGTAACGTTCAACTACATTAAAACTCACTAAAAAAATAGCAATAAAAAGTTTGTTTGAAAAATATTAGATAATAATATGCATTATAAGAAATGAAATTTTCCATTGTATAATCAGGGTGAAGAATAATCCACTGACACCAATAGCGCAAAAAGAAAACTGTATAACATAACTTTTGAAGTCTTTCAATAGGAGTAAGCATTTTGTCCATATAAGAATCTATAGCATTTTTAATTAGATTTACTAATTCTTTGGTTGCATTGGCATCTGGAATTTTATCCAGTAGACCGTTGGCTCTAATGGCTAATATGAAGAAGCCCCCCCCCCCCCCCCCCCAAAGCAAACTAACACAAAATCAATAAAAAAAATAATTAAACACAAACATGCAAGCACACAAATATAAAATTGCATGCACTTCAGCAAAGTTTTCAAAAGAATTTATAAAACATAGTAGAACAAAAGCTCCCCTCCCCTCACACACACACACACACACACACACACACACACACACACACACACACACACACACACACCGCTATACATAATACTAGCTGCAAAAACTTAAAACAAATTTAATACCTAAAACAATGAAGTTTGGCAGTAAACTGGCTTTGATGTAGAGGCCTCAAGCCCCATGGCAAAACTGTAGGCTTGGTTGGCTGAAAATAACCTTTAGAAACGCTGACGGACAGAAGAACTACTAGGTACTGACAGGGAGAAAACGATCAACAAGTGTCACGTGCATTTTGCTCAGTACGGAGTTCAAAGATTTCAGATTTCAGATTTCTAGCGGATTTCAAAACTTCACTGGAGATTTCAAGTGATTCTAGGAGGGTGTACGAGATTTCTGGGAGGGTGTACGAGATTTCAGCAAGTGACGTCCTCTCGTATATTATCTTTTTATCATTTAATTTTAGTAAGGGTTCTGCCTCCTCTATTGGAACATTGGTGAACAGCGAAGATGATGAGTTTTGATGTTTCTTCCCTGTTCACCAATGTTCCAATAGAGGAAGCAGTATCTGTGATCAGAGACAAGCTCCAGAATGATGAAAGTCTAGATGAGAGAACATGTCTATCTCCTGCGTGCATCAAAGAATTATTAGAGGTCTGCCTTAGGTCAACTTACTTTAGGTACAATGGGAACTGTTATGAACAAGTAGATGGAGCAGCCATGGGTTCTCCTGTTTCCGCAGTTGTGCCCAACTTGTACATGGAATTCTTTGAGGAAGAAGCTTTAAGCTCAGCTCCAGTTAAAATGTAAAAAAATAAAGGTTTAACTTATTCAATGTAGAGAAAGGTTCAGTAGTCTTGTACCATTTAACAGTTTATAATATTCCTGGTGCTTTAGAATATTCCAATACTTTAAGTTTATTGTTCCCCTTCTTTTTTTTCCGCTTATAACATAATACTACTGTCCTTGTAGATTTTTGAAGAAAATTTTCAGCTACTTCAGGAAGTTTAGGAAGCTTCTTTTGCTGTGAAAGGCAAATGTTACACAAAGTCTATAACACTGGAGGCAGAGACCAATTCAAACATCACCAATAGCCTTATTCACCCTAAATGATATCAACTGTCAAATTGTTTGCTCAAGTGTGGCCAATGTTAAGAATAGGGGATGTGATGTCCATAACCACACTATTTGCATGGTCACCCAGTTATGAACTAGCTAGACAGCCATCACATACTTTTTGTGACAGTACTGCTTAAATTTGTTTATCAATGTTAATGGTTACCCATGAAAACAATTGCAATAAAATTCAGTTTTGTGGTATTACTTCCGCTAATTTAAGCTAGGCTAGCTCGCTTGCAGTTTGAGTTCAGGCACGTGCTTTAGCTAGTAATGAAAGTTTTTGGGGAGTGGTTTCAAAGATATTTTCGCTTTAATTGACTACTATTGCGGAACACAATACCTACTTGAAAAGTCTCGGATAGTTTATGAGAGGGGCTAGCGGCCTAGATTAGATTGCAAATTATTGTTGTTGTTACTTTCTTTTGAGCATGGATACTGTAAGAAAATTTCAGGGTTTATACATAGGTAATTTTAATTGATTTTTGAACGTACACATAGGAATATGCGGACGAAATGAAGAAGTTGCTTGATATCGCCAGGCATCCACGCGCTCAGTCTCTCTTGAGGGATGCTTTAGCTGAGGTGGAAGCTGAGGTGGAGGCTGTTGCCATTGCACCAGGTGAACCTAGCGAGAGCGAGATGGTACCTAGCGAGAGCAAGATGGAATCTTGCAAGAGAGAGATGGAACCTAGCAAGAGAGACATGGAACCTAGCAAAAATGAGATGGAACCTAGCAACAGCGAGATGAAACCTTACCAGAAAGATATAGAACCTAGCGAGAGAGAGATGGAACCTAGCGAGAATGAGATGGAACCTTGCAAGAGACAGATAGAACCTAGCAAGAGAGAGATGGAACCTAGCGGTAATGAGATGGAACCTAGCAAGAGAGAGATGGAACCTAGTAAGTGCGAGATGGAACCTAGCAAGAGAGAGATGGAACTAAGTGAGAGACAGATGGAAACTAGCAACAGAGAGATGGAACCTTGCGAGAGAGAAATGGAACCTAGCGAGAAAGTGATGGAACCTTGCGAGAGAAAGATGGAGCCTTGTGAGAGCGAGATGGAACCCGACGTCGCTAAATTGAGTACACCAGAGCAGTCCCTATCAGTTAATGGAGTTTCTGGTAAAGTTCCGACAAAATCCATAAAATCCATAAAATTGATCCGAATAACAAACTATGGTAAGGAATATTTTGTATCTGCTTATTATAGTGACTAAAAGCACTTCATGCCAATGTTATAGCAGGAGAGGGGACTTCCTGATTATATGAGAAGTTACTGTGCTTGTGTGATGATACCCTTATGTACAGGACATTATACACTATACTTCGTTACTAAGACACTGTAGATAAGGATTTAGCTATGTAACAATAATTTTCCCAGGGCAACACAACTGACTGCTGTAAATAATACATATAGCTATAATATATCCTATACTGGTAATTTTAGATCATACAGGATTTTGCATATTTGAGTCCATACAACTAACAATACCTGGTAGCTAGCTTTGTTTATTCTTCTTTTGTAAGGTCAGCTTTCTGCCTCTATTGTGAAACAATACCCACATTTGAACTGATGCAGCCATTTAAGTGTGATATTGGTAAAGTGATATCACATTCATGTATCACTGTCATTGCATAATAGAGGACATTTCTTTGCAATGATTTAGTGTCAATTGTTTTGTTATGCTTCACGAGAGAGGTAAATAAATAATAGTGAATTTTAATGGAGTGGTCTGTTTTAATACAAAATGATATCTTTAGCAACTCGTTCTCAGAACTGATCAGTTAATAGAGAGAGCACAACAGCACATTGCAGATTCTAAATTAAGGTATTAAGTAACTGCTGCTGGTCCAGGTGTTTAAGTTGTTAATGCATCATTCAGACTAATAGATTGCTGCTACTGGTCTAGTCTGTTTTGTCCACTATTGTCCATAGCTTGAAAGACAAATCTTTTAATAGTAATTGACATAAAATCACTACTTTGTTACAGGATTGCAATGTTTATTATAGCTTGTATTACAAAATATACAATATATGGATAGCAGTGAAAGATTTGAATTATTTATATATATATATACATATTATATGTATATTGCAGTATATAAAAGTGATAACATGATTGCATTTGTATATTTGACATTTATAATTTAGTTAATAATGTAATCTGAATGAATAAAACATTGGAGTAAACTATATATAAAAATATGTGGCTACTGCAAAAATTCTGTTTAAGTATCATGTAATGCAGAATGGAATATTGTTTTTTTTTTAGTTTTGCAATCCATCAATTGGTGGATCAATTTTACTTTTTGAACTGTTAAATTCAAAAATAGTCCCAATGGTTTAAAGTTCTAGCAGTTTTAGTAATAATTATGATATAGTCAAACTAGAGCAATAAGTGTGCAAACCCTCAGCTCAAGTTAGATAATTTGAGTCACTACTTTTGAATAAGAAGTTCTTAATTTTCAGCTTACAATAATAATTGTTTTTCTCAGTTTATGAATATATATTTTAATGTATCTGGCTAGCTATGTGATTATGCTAGCTATGGCTTAGTGTGGACAACTTTAATTAGTCTGTATTTAAGAGTAAGGAATATGATTTTATAGCAGCCAATGAAGTGAATATCCCACAACCACAGGAACATTTGGACTACTCAACATGCATGTTATACTAAAAGTTACAGAAATATTAAGAACACTCTTTGTGAAGTGCGGGCACACTTACAAATTGATAAAGAATCACACCCCTGGCAATTGAGACATACTGACATAAGATACGCCAGATGAATACAGCACTGGAACCGGGAACGGTAAAAATGGCTAGCTCATGCGAGCTTGCATGATTCTAAATAGCAGGTAATCTAATGAATGGGTGTGGCTGTATAGCTGCACTCATAGCAGTGTCTGCCTTTTCGCAAAAACTAAGCTGAAATGAAAGAAATAAGTGGACAATTAAAGGGACTTTAATCTTCATCCAGTCTGAGTTCGTCATCCCTCAAGACATAAATAAGGGTCAGCGATCTTTGAGATCCACTGTTGGCAGAGTGACAGAATGAATGAATGAATGAATGAATGTACGTATGACAAAGAGGCTACTGTAATTCTCACACGCATGCTGTGAGGGTTAATGCTTAATTTGTTGTATGTTGTATTTAGCTGTTATCATTGTTATCTGTAATTAGGATGGACTCAGTCAGAGAAGTATGTGAAGATCTATTTCTATGGCATGGAAGGTGCTAATAATGAAAATATTCACACAGAATTTCAAACCAGGTAAAGATGGACTAATAATCTGTGTTATTGCTTTCACTGTACAAGTAGTCCATAGTAGTTTACAGAGGTGTAGTTAGCTGCATTTTCAGGAATGGGAGGGTTCCTGTCCAATTGTATTCTTCTTTTAATTTTGATCCTTGTATTAAATGTGTAGCTTATACTTAATTACATTCTTTCGCCATCCAACAAATAATATGTGGACTTATAATAAAACTACAGTGAAACATAAAATGATGAGGTAATAATGGCGTTACTTAAACCACATATCTTGTATTCAGTCTTTAACAGGAAAGTGTTATCTAATTGCAATTGCAATTATAGCTTGTGCTCTCTCTCTTGGGCTTCTTGGCTGCTGTTGCTGTTATATTTTTTGGTTTTTAATTTTTCCTTTGATCAGGGATATGAATGTGGAGATAATGGATGTATCTGGTAAGAATTATACGTTCTGTATCAATGATCTGTATGGAGACATCATACCAGAGAAGAGTTCAGTAAAGGTCAGAACACTAGTATCAACACATCTAGATTTTATAAATAGAATATACAGAGATATGAAGTGCTATAATAACTACCCATATATATGTGTATGCATAGTGTATATATTCATGTGTGCATGTGTACACTTGTGTGTGTGCATTCATGTGTGTGTGTGTATGTGTATGTGTATGTATGTGTGTATGTGTGTAGGTTAAGAGTGGAATAGTCGTCCTCAGTATGCGTACTGCAACATCAGAGAATTGGGAATTCCTCACAGCAAGGGAGAAGAAGCTCAAAGAAATCAATGAGTGAGTTGGTCATTAGGTATATATCCCTTCTATTCCACTTTCTTCCCTTCACATACTTCAGGAATATTATAAATATCCTTTTTGGTATTATAATAATTAATATTATGCTTATGTTGTTGTATGGGATTTGTTATTATAATTTATATGTAGCTAGCTACTTAGTCCCACAATTCTCTTCTACTAAGATTGGAATGTCCTGGTAGGATGAAAATAAGATATTGTTTCTGTTAATGTAGAACATACTAATTATCAAACCTAATTACCTGTTACAAGAATCTTGGCACAAGGTCAAAGTGTCCATATTAAGTAAAGAATAATGAGGATAATTAAATAAATTGGTAGTAATTTTACCAAGAATTTGTTCTTGCTTGTAGTCTGAGAGCAGCTGAAGATGAAGATGATCCAACTAAGAACATCATGGGCATAATAAAGCGAATGTATCAAGATGCCGATGATGAAACCAAGCAAAAAATAGCCAATGCTTGGCAAGACTCTCAGAATACTAGTATGAGAACTGACGAAATTGATATCTGAAACAGTAAAGAATGAGGGATTATGTGTCATCAATTTGCAATTGTTGATTTGTTATTCATATCAAAATATATATATTGTTAAGATCGTGCTAGATTGTTATACAAATTGGGAGACGGTACAGTGTGGCTGTGTGTCAGTAAGAATAAGTTACTGATAAGTAGTGTGTATAAGTAATTGTTAGCTAGCCAAAACCTTAACCAACAACAACAGTGAATTTGATGCAGTGTCTCAATGGCAGGTTGAAGGCTACGTGATCTGACAGTGTAGTTTTGCTGTCTTGTAGGAGAATGCTTGAAGATCCTGGGGAGGGTGAGAATGGTAATCACAGGATGTTATGAATGGTAGAGTCATGTCACTGAACAATTGTAATACTTCAGTGAAGAGGTGCATATGTAAACTTGCTTATAATCATTTTGGTGGCTGTTACTTGTCAATTAAGAATAATGTTGATACTTTGTGTACTGTGCACTATATTACAGCATTGTTCAGTTGTCAGTAGCTTGTATCTATGTTGCATATGAACTATCTTATACTTGACTATAGATCTGCTTTCAGACCATACCAGATAGGTTCATCCAAAAGACAGATTTCCACCTATTAAGACAGAGGAGTAGTGTACAGAAGAACATGTAAACTTGCACAATGGTTTAGCTATATAGGCCAAACTGGATGGACTCTAGAACATCAGTTAAAAGAACATCAACAAGCATTGATATTACCAGACATCAATACATCTGCAGTTGCTCAATATGTAATTCAACAACATCATCCACATTGTTTGGGAGAATGCTAAAATAGTAGATCACCAGCAAGAACTGCACAAGAGAGTCTTAGCAGACAAGAATGAGTGGACCATCAATGAACGGGGATACTGGTTTATTGCCTCCAGTGCACTATTGCCTGACACAAATATAGCTTTATTATAGCATTGTCACGTCAAAATATTTTGTTATAGTTCTGTCATAACAACTAAGTTACTGAGAATATTGTTTTGACTTCACTAAAACTATCATCTACACACTGATGATAATTGTAAAATGGCTGAAACGTTTGTGTATTTTGATAAAAAAATATTTATGACTAGTGAAATGCAAAATTAGTCACAGAATAATTTTCAAAGTTTTGGCTGAAATAAAACAATTAGACAAATGGGCCTGAATGGACACAACATACACTGAAGCTCCTGACAGAATCCTGTAGTGGCTGTATTGGTTATGTAGTTTTTACATTTTTGTAGCAATCTATAAGTTGCCACAAATATTTCATGCCTAAAGTTGAATTTCTATAATATATATTTGCTAATTCCAGCAAAAAGCAATGTATTTATCTTAGCTCCATGTGTGAGTGATTTCACATCAATACATATGAAGAAAATTCACATAAACTTTCACAGTTCATTTCATATTACTTGAATAACTGAAAGACATCTGGGGAGGCAAAACCACTTATCTAGAAGTCTGGGGGGGGGGGGGGTGGGCATGTTATTTAAGCACTCCATTTTAACAGTGTATTCATAGCCCTATATCGTTGAAGACCCTACTATATTTCCATTGAATCTCTTACAGGCATTTTCTATTTGGTCATTTTATAAATGTTAAGATGAAATGGCAGTGCAAGATGCAATTAAACAGTGTGGACATCTAGGCAGTTTTGTGGGTTACTTCCTTATTGACAATATCTGCTGTCTCTTTTTTTTTAACCTCATTTTAATCCACTAGTCTCCCTTTAGTATTTTATTTAGATGCAGATAGATGGTGCATCTGCAAAAGGTCTCCTCTGGCCCAATGTGAGAACAATCTTTTAGTTCTTTAATGCTAATATTGCTTCAAAACTGCAATTAATATTTTACTGCTGCAATCTACAACACCCTGAACTCAGTAAAATAACAGACATGCATATTTCACACAGCTAAAAGAGACAGAATCCTATGAATATTTTCTAGAATACTTGTAATTAGCAAGTGTTAACGAGCATATATTTCAACATCTGTAATGAAAATATCTTCATTGGAAGAACCTTCAGAGAGACACAGTCGAACTTCTATTGGCTCACTAGTTGGTTCAGGAAGAGAAACACAAAACCAGGGAGGATTACTAAACTTGCAGCATGAGTTAGGAGCAGTGCATTTTTTTTACCATCCAAAAGTACGTTTGGATAAGGAACATCAGTATGATGCACCTAATGCAATTCCGAACTCACAGAAATAGTTATTTCCCATAAATGATGGTAGCTTGTTCATGTGTGGTCAGTCTCTTGATAGCTGAAGTAGTTTGACTGGTAAAACTGCAAAAGAACCTTGAATATACTGAATAATAAGAACAAGCAGAGCCACCCCCAACATTTTCATTGTCTGTTATAGAGCACTGTATTTCATAGGTAAATATATATATACACCGCCCCCCCCCCCCCCCCCCCTCGACTTTTACATTCGAGTGGTGGTCGCTAATTAAGCAAAGAGCGGACCGCTATGCGGGACAGAAAGCTTGTAGAGAGACATATGGAGACACAAACAGTGGCATTTTGTCTCATTTGGCACCCCATGGGAGGGGGAGGTGGAGTGAACAGCACCCCCCCCCCCCCCATCCACCCGCGCAATCCACGTCAATGTGTATTGCGCATGCATATAGATTATAAATTCCCAGGAGCAGCCTCTTCGCACGAGCTACTGTCGCAATCCGTAACTTTCAACCCCGTACAATTTCTATTACCACGAACTTGATCATCGACTGTAACGAACACCAAGCACCCATCGTAGCGGTAGGTAAAGGGTCCGCTACAAGACTGAATGCCAGGAGAATGAGAGAGGGCCAAAGGAGGGAGAAAATTTGAATTTCTCGCTATGGGCCTGAGAACAAGTGGCTTGTTGAAAAAGAGAGGTGACAAATTAGTCTTTGATTATAAAATGTACAGCACTGATACACACAATGTAAGTACCTCAGAGATTGCAATTCAAGCTGATTTGAACACATTGCCAATTCAGCTAATAAATGTATATACTGTGGTGTCATTTAAACAATGTATAAGAGTAATGTAGTTTTTGTCACATATTTGGGAGAAATTGTGAGTGATTGTGATGTTAAAAAAGATTAACTGCAAACACTTAATTTTAGCTCAGAAAGCGATTTAAATAGTTTTTGTTTCAAATAATATCAGGCACAAAGCTGATTCTTAGGGCCAGTTGTTAAACATATGTCAATAGGTAATTGTCTGTACATATATAATTAATGAACAACTGAAGTGAATACTACTTCAGGTATGGATAAGTGTTGGTGCTTTTTTAAGTCATTTTAAGAAAAACTACTGGTTTGTGATAAGTTCCTAAATAGCACAATCATTGTCAATGTCATAAGATAATATATAGCTATAACCAGAAGCTGTTATTCTCAAGTGTTAATATTTTTGTATTGATATACTTATGAGCTATTATGAACAGTAGCAAAGAAGATAACAAAACTACTCTTCATAGCTGTGAAGAAAACACTCAACTAGTTAAGGAACATGGCATATCTCTATCAAAACAAGTCGGACTACTAACTCAAGAAGTGAGATTGTTGTCTCACAAAGTTGAGTCACAATCAAAGCTCTTGCAACTTATGGCTAAGCAAGTATGTTTAAATTCTAAAAAGTTCGAGCCATTACTAAAATTAACATCTTTATTGGAAGAGGACCACAAGACTCTCTCAGTAGGCGAGGCACTTGTAGTCACACTAACAGGGTATGCGTCCAAAAGGGAGAAAAGCACGATATTTTATTCAAATCCATTTTATACTCATCCTGGTGGCTACAAGATGTGTGTAAGAGTAGATGCTAATGGATATGGTAATAGCACAGACAATGTGTCCGTTTTCACTAACATACAGGAAGGCAGACATGATGACAATCTTCACTGGCCCTTTGAGGGCACTGTTCAGTATGAATTACTAAACCAGCTCTTTGATGACAATCATTATAGTAAGATAGTCAAATTTGAAGCAGCACATGATTGTAATGTTGGTGACTGTCTTGGCTATAAACATTTTATCTCTCAATCTGCTCTTTCTCATGATCCAATTAAGAGAACTCAATACCTCAAGAATGATACTTTGTACCTTAGAGTATCTGTGACAGAGAACACCCACCCATGGCTGAGGGGCAAGTAACTTTACACAGAGATAGAACTGTATTGCATTATTTTACCTACCATACAAGTATTGAAATCATATTTCATGATGGAGGGATGTAAAAATAGTTGTATGTTGAAAATACACTTTAAAAATTTATTCGATGTTTTTAACCTATGCACTTACTACTTTCAAATATAATATTCTAGCTATAAATTACTTTACATGTCATAAAGTTGCACTTGTATTGTATCATGAGAGAAGTAATAGTAATACATAATAATATGAGTAATCGTAAAAATATTATTAGCTTTGAAACTCCTAAACATAGTTTCTATTCACTAATTAGAAATTAAGAACAACCACTAATTAATTCATCCCACAGTTAGTTAAACACAAACTGACTACTGGGACAGGCTTGTCAGTGCTGTGTTTCAAGTCACAAAAATATAGAATGATATCTGAGCAAGATAACTTGTGCTACTGCATTCTTACTTTGCAATACATCAAGCGCCAATATGTGGCAGAGTACTTGCTAGAATAGTAATATTACTATTTTTTCTTTGTTTCATCAGCCAATATAATATGACTTATATACATTATATATGAATATGTTAATAAAAACTCTTGGACTCAGAAAGAACTTTTTGAGTTAATATGAAGCTGATGGTATTTGTTATTTACAAGCAGAATAGCATTATATAAAAAATGATATTCTTGAAATACAGTGTTGTGACATTATATATATCTACTCAGCATGTTGGACGGTTCTCTGATTCGAGTGGATTTCCCACTCTCCCAATTACACACACACACTACAATTTCCATTTTTTTTGTAATTATACGAAAGACAAAAATTGAACAAGTACTGTAGTCATGAGAATGAAGACGTTGTACCAGACGAGAATTGCATTACAAACTATATTATGAGAAATAGTAAGTAAATACAGTTCGTCCAGCTTAAAGAGTAGAAAGTACAGATCTCAAAACTTAGACTAGTTGCAATCACAATAAGCTTAGCCATACCTTTTTTGTGTTGTTAGATCCCAATCCACTCGAAACTAAGTCATATAAAACAGCATAAGTATAAGAACTACGCTATCTCCATAGACATTCCATACATAAATCGCCATTTTTTTTGACGTCACAAATTTGTCCGCCCTACGTCACAACTCGTAGTTAAACTTGAGCCGCGCCCTCACACGGCAGCTCCTATTCGGGAACTTCCCTTAATTAACCTCGGGTGGGTATTCCCCCTTTTGCCGCGCGGCAATTATGAAATTAACACGTTAAATCTGTTCAATGGCTTCTTTTATTACTAATACTGCTGTGGAGCCAAAAGGCTCAGGAAAGAAGAGGCCTAGGGGAGATAGTTTGTTCTTTTCAGACATTTCAAATGTCACACTACCCTCTAAGAGAGCCAGTTGTCATGCTGCTGGCAAGAAGATGAAAGACCTGGAGAAGACAAGTGCACCAAGAGGTAGACATGTCTCCATGTCTCCACCTCCAGCATCTACTCCTACAGAGTCCACACCTGCACCCACCACAGAGTGTACACCTACTGCACTGAATACTTTGCGCAATCTTGTACGTAATCATACCCATATCATTACAGAAGGCATGCACACACTGCAAACTTGTACTGAAAGAAATACCATTTTTTCAATACAAAAGGCAACAACACTACAGGTGTTTGGTGCATGTGTGTGCAATGGTATGGGTATTGTTGAGTCGTGCAGGATTGCTGCATCATCCATGGGCTTCAGCAGTGAAGTGGTCAGAAGGTGGGCGAAGGAAATATATGCAGATTTCTTTGCAACCTTGTCATCACTTGAGGACATCACGGACAAACTTCTGCTGCAGGAGCTAGATTCTGATCGTGGGAAACACCCTAAATGGATATCTTTGATCAGTGACGAAAATGTCCAGGCAGCAGTGAAGTCCTTCATCCATGATAACGGTTACGTCAAAGGTCGACCGAATCTCACACTCATGGATGTTGTGTCATGGGTGAGGACCACACATGATGTTGAAGTGAGTAAATCATCAGTGGGTCAGTGGCTCCATCAACTAGGCTTCACCTATGTTCAGCACACGAAGGGCGTGTACTTCGATGGCCATGAGAGGACAGATGTCGTGGCAAGAAGGAAAGCCTACTTGGACACTGTTCAAGCCTATGACAAGGTGACCTGGTGTTACAACTCTCCATGTCCAGATCCTGCCATCCAACCCATCATCAGGGTATACCATGACGAGTCCACATATTATGCAAATGCGGACCAGTCCTTCCACTGGACTGATGGTACGAAGCAAGTGCTAAAGAAAAAGTCCCTTGGGCAGTCCATCATGGTGTCCGACTTTGTCGAAGAGGTTGGTGGAATGCTCGAGCATGGTGACGACAAGGCGACATTGCAGTTGGAAACGCACACAGATGGCTACTTCACCAATGTCATGCTAATATCTCAGGTATGCAATAGTACTCATGGTTGTAGTAGTCGTAGAATGGTAGTAAGTCATGTAATAACAGTTTTAGGAGCAAATCATAGTAGCGTTGGTTCCATCCAGATCATCCATTTTTTCATGTCTACACATGTAATAACGTATATATGAATAGCATGTTCATTAAAACTAAATTGAAATTCTTATTTTCATGTTATTTTTTATCTTGATAATTTATTGTAATCATGCCAGCCATTAGGCTTTGCTGAATCAGTAAATTTACCAAAGAAAATGATAACAATGTGTTTCATTGCAATGTAGACTCACAAAGCAATTTCAATCTTTGAGGCGAAGTACCCTCAGTGCAAGGCCCTCTTCATTTTTGACAACGCCCCCTCACATATGAAAAGGCCAAGTGATGCTTTAAACGCAGACTCCATGAATGTTCGCGATGGAGGGAAACAGCCTTTTCTGCGGGACACAGTGTGGCAGGGGAATGTCCAGCGACTAGTGACTAGTGCAGGCGTACAGAAGGGGATGAAGACTGTACTGGAGGAGAGGGGCGTCAACACCAGCGGCATGAATGCACAGAAAATGCGAGAAGAACTCCAGCAATTTCAGGTGTCTTAATCTATAGAATAAAAAATTGTGTATTACACATTGTAACATGCCACAAGGAAAATGCATTATAAAAAAAGTACAATAGGATATGGCCTATCTTTATTACTTTTAAAAAAAATTTTTTGTTGTTGTTGTTGTTGTTGTTTTTTGTTTGGGTTGGGGGGGGGTTGAGAAAACAGACCATCCATTAGCCAGCATACTATTTTTCCATATATATATACCACCAACAGAAATTTTTTTTATTGTTTCTTATAGGACTTTCAGGATTCCACTACCATCCTTGAGGAAGAGATACGGCAACGAGGGCATATTTGTTTGTATCTGCCCAAGTTCCATTGTGAGCTCAATCCCATTGAGCAAGTGTGGTGCCACTCCAAGAAATATACCAGGAGTAACAGCAATGGAACTATCACAAGGCTTAGGAAGATAGTACCCCAATCATTGTCCTCGGTAACAAAAGACATCATTGGGCGCTTCTTCAACAAGTGCAGGGACTATGAGACTGCCTACCGAGATGGCCACACCTGTCAGACAGTGGACAAGGAAGTCAAGAAGTACAAGTCCCACCGAAGAGTGACAGGGGCAGAGTGATCTCCGGATTTTTTGTTTGTTATTTCTTTTTAATTTAACCGGCTCTTTTCAGAGCCACCACAAAGCAAAAGATTGCACTTTATTAATCTCCACCTATTACAATAATAAATGTGGTTCATTATAACTGGTTAATTGATTTTTTTGTTACATTCACCAACATACACATGCTCACACACAAGTGCACATACATGAGGGTCTATTGGAAAATTGGGCACAACGCGGCCCCGACAAATATTTGTTTGCACTTACACACTTATGATATTGAGCTCCCCAGGTTTTATTGTCGTGGCTTTAGCAGTTTCCACTATGTAAAACCTAACCGTTCCCTTCATTAGGCTTATCTAATACATTTTTAAGAACTAAATTGATCTTTTCCTGTCATTTATGCGTGGCGAATTGTGCCTGATTTTCCAGTAGACAGTTAGCAGGTGATAGCAAGCCTCATGTATATGTGTGTTTATGTATGTATTTGTGTGTGTATGTGTGTTTATGTGTGTGTTTATGTGTGTGTGTTTGTGTGTGTGTTGCAAACAATATATCTTTAAAAAGACTGTTTGACATTTGGAAAAATATGTTAACAAGCAGTACTAACCTTCTACACAGACGACTGTGATGAATTGATCATCTTGAGATTATCATTTTTAAAGCAGAATGATGCCTCGTCTCGAGATTGTCATTTTGAGAGCAGAATAATGCTCTATCGTCAATCATCTTGAGATTGTTTATTTTGATATGTCATTTTCAGCAGAACTGATGCACTATCATCAGTGTAAGGATATTTGGTCTGTGTGGCATGCTGGTAGGATGCTCCTAGTATGCCCCATGTCACGTAATGCAAGTCAGTCACGTAATGCAAGTCAGTCACGTTCTTTTCTGTATTCGTAATCGTTTGCGTCCTTGAAAAACTGTCTGTGTTCTATGTCTTCGTCTTAACGGTGGTGTAACATTGTAGCTTCGTATTTGTCTATGACGTAAACTAGTTGAAGTCGCAAATTGTTGCTGTAGAGTGTCAGTCAAATGTATTGGTGGTGTAGAAAAGTCACGTTCAGGTGTACTGTCACTGTCATGCTGTAACCTCGTCTCGTCACTGTCAGGTTCTGAAAAAAGTTCAGGAGTAAAACTATGTCTGTCATTGTCATTCTGTAACCATGTCTCATCAATGTCAGACTGTAACCTTGTCTCGTCACTGTCCGGTTCTGAAAATAATTCAGGAGTAAAACTACGTCTGTTATATGATACTGTCTCGTCACTGTCAGGCTGTAGCATCGTATTGTCACTGTCACGTGTTGTCTGGTCGTATATTATTGTTGTGTCAGAGTCACTGTCACTTCGTTTTTGTGGTTCATATGTTGGTGCATGTAGTGTAGCTGTTCTAGACGTTGTTGTAGGAGTCATTGAAGTTGATGTATGCGTTAATGTTAATGTACATGTAGAAGTTGTTGTAGGAGTCACTGAAGTTGATGTATGCGTTAATAATGATGTATGCATAATGATGTATGCGTTAATGTTGATGTATGCGTTAATGTTGATGTATGCGTTAATGTTGATGTATGCGTATAAGTTGTTGTCGTAAGTTGTTTAATTACTAGTCTTCGTAAAGGAGCATTACCAAGAGCATCCTGCACCTCTGCTTGACGCTGAGGATGACCTCTCACCAGCACCTCCACGTCACAAACTGTGTGACGATAGCTCCTATTTCCAGGAATGCTGGAGTAGGGTCGTGAGGTGACTTTCCTAAATAAAAGGGAAAAATATATAAACAAATGAAAACATAAATTTATTAAATAAATAAATTGAAAATGTAAATTTTGAAAATATTAGGCCAGACCGAATTGATATGCTGCTACTCAGGCTAGATACCACAAGAATTGACCTTTAATGGTTACTCGAGTTACTATATGGAGAAGACTTCACGAGCTTGGAATCACATCGGGTGAACGGCAAATTTTTTCCCTAGGATGTATGTCTTAACGAAGCTAATCCTTTACCTTCATCATTGGAGTCTGGTGTCAGCTAGGCCCAGCCAAATTATTCTAGGAAATGAAACTTTATTATCAAAATGGCATTATGGGCAACTAGAGAAGAGCAAGATTAAGATGCACATGTCATCTATTTTTTATAATATAGGTTACATCATGAGAAGTAGAGGTTGATACGGGATTTACACTACCGAGGGCCAAAAGCTTGAGGAGAGTGTAAATGGTATGCTGACCGTACCGAGTGGTACAACTGATTTGTACTACGACTCCTTGGCCACAATAGCAATAGCTAACTAGCTAATATACATAAACAGGAAAAAAATTTTAATTGCTCAATGTAAAGCTCACACCTTAGATAACTGCTTAAAACATACCCATGAGCATCAAATCCTGCATCGAGCAGAGGTGCCAGGTGAGCAGAAGCCTCTCTGCCAAGGTGCCCCAGAGTGCCAGCTGGACCGCACCCAAGCCTGATGCTGTTAGGGTCCTTGGCATGTAATGGCTCCCGCTCACAGCCGAACCGTAGCCCAGCAACGACTTCCTCAAGTGAGAAATCGTAGAAGTGAATCCCTCTCGCCACAGCACAAAAATAAGCCAGAACCTCCATCTCCCGCGTATTACCAGCGTGTCCAACAGCCCTTGGTTTAGTTCACAAATGCGCAAGCGCAACACTCTGACATCACAAATACGTCGTCATTGAGATAAGAGCTTCCGCAAACGTCACAACTTACACCGAAAATACTAACACTCTCACAAAAACATTTTTATTTCCCTTAATTTTCAAGATAGGGGTTTCAAATTCATATGGATTAAAATACAACTCTTTAGGAATTTTATATTAAATTCCCAAGACACTTACTTCAAAATTGCAAAATTACCAGCTTAAAGCATTTGGGGAGTTTAGTTTTTTATAAAAAATGAAATTAAAAATAAGTAAAATAGTATTAAAATATAAAAATTTGGTACAAATGAAATTAATGAGCCATAGATTCAGTCTGCAAAATCTTTAGACACTCGAATTAAATTTACTCTTTTTCTGGCTTAAAAACATCAAAAATATCCTCCATTTATAGGGTCACTTCTTCTATCTATTACCACAGTTGTGACCACAAACCACAATTTTTTAAAACATAATCAATTTCAATATATATTAATTTGTGTGTGTGTGAAGTTTCAGCTTCCTGACATCAATCCAACTGCACCTGTATACATTTAAAGAACAATTAACAAAAAACAGAACTTTCTACTCTTTAAGCTGGACGAACTGTACAGATGCTGCCACATTTCAGTGGTTTGGTGAGTAAGTACAGATGCTGCCACATTTCAGTGGTTTGGTGAGTAAGTACAGATGCTGCCACATTTCAGTGGTTTGGTGAGTAAGTACAGATGCTGCCACATTTCAGTGGTTTGGTGAGTAAGTACAGATAATGCCATATTTCAGTGGTTTGTCTACTTAAATAATTCTTGGTGAGTTAGTATATGATGTCATAGCTAGGTAACCTTTTGTTGCAAGTGAGCATATAATTATAGGGCACAGCCATAAGGTAAGTAATTTCTCCTCTTAATAAATAGTTCAATAGTATAAGCCCTCAATAGATTCTTCTTCCCATTAAATATAATCTAACATTTTCTAATCTTTTCACAGTTAGTAGACATAGCTGTGTTTGTTATTACAGGTGGTAGACATAGTCGTGTTTGTTATTACATGTGGTAGACATAGCTGTGTTTGTTATTACAGGTGGTAGACATAGTCGTGTTTGTTATTACAGGTGGTAGACATAGTCGTGTTTGTTATTACAGGTGGTAGACATAGCTGTGTTTGTTATTACAGGTGGTAGACATAGCTGTGTTTGTTACTACAGGTGGTAGACATAGCTGTGTTTGTTATTACAGGTGGTAGACATAGCGTGTTTGTTATTACAGGAGGTAGACATGGCGTGTTTGTTATTACAGGTGGTAGACATAGCTGTGTTTGTTATTACAGGTGGTAGACATAGCTGTGTTTGTTATTACAGGTGGTAGACATAGCTGTGTTTGTTATTACAGGTGGTAGACATAGCTGTGTTTGTTATTACAGGTGGTAGACATAGTCGTGTTTGTTATTACAGGAGGTAGACACATTTGTGTTTGTTATTACAGGAAGTAGACATAGCTGTGTTTGTTATTACAGGTGGTAGACATAGTCGTGTTTGTTATTACAGGTGGTAGACATAGCTGTGTTTGTTATACAGGTGATAGTCGTGTTTGTTATTACAGGAGGTAGACATTTGTGTTTGTTATTACAGGAAGTAGACATAGCTGTGTTTGTTATTACAGGTGGTAGACATAGCTGTGTTTGTTATTACAGGTGGTAGACATAGCTGTGTTTGTTATTACAGGTGGTAGACATAGCTGTGTTTGTTATTACAGGTGGTAGACATAGCTGTGTTTGTTATTACAGGTGGTAGACATAGCTGTGTTTGTTACTACAGGTGGTAGACATAGCTGTGTTTGTTATTACAGGTGGTAGACATAGCTGTGTTTGTTATTACAGGTGGTAGACATAGCTCTGTTTGTTATTACAGGAGGTAGACATGGCTGTGTTTGTTATTACAGGTGGTAGACATAGCTGTGTTTGTTATTACAGGTGATAGTCGTGTTTGTTATTACAGGAGGTAGACACATTTGTGTTTGTTATTACAGGAAGTAGACATAGCTGTGTTTGCTATTACAGGTGGTAGACATAGCTGTGTTTGTTATTACAGGTGGTAGACATAGCTGTGTTTGTTATTACAGGTGGTAGACATAGTCGTGTTTGTTATTACAGGTGGTAGACATAGCTGTGTTTGTTATTACAGGTGGTAGACATAGCTGTGTTTGTTATTACAGGTGGTAGACATAGCTGTGTTTGTTATTACAGGAGGTAGACATAGCTGTGTTTGTTATTACAGGTGGTAGACATAGTCGTGTTTGTTATTACAGGAGGTAGACACATTTGTGTTTGTTATTTCAGGAAGTAGACATAGCTGTGTTTGTTATTACAGGTGGTAGACATAGCTGTGTTTGTTATTACAGGAGGTAGACATGGCTGTGTTTGTTATTACAGGAGGTAGACATAGCTGTGTTTGTTATTACAGGTGGTAGACATAGTCGTGTTTGTTATTACAGGAGGTAGACACATTTGTGTTTGTTATTTCAGGAAGTAGACATAGCTGTGTTTGTTATTACAGGTGGTAGACATAGCTGTGTTTGTTATTACAGGTGGTAGACATAGTACTCTTCTGTTTGGATGTGGAATCGCTCAAGAAGAAGAATCTCTTGGATCTATTTCCTCCATTGTCCAGGTAATTACAAAATCAGTAAAAAAAAAATTACTCTAGCACTAGTAGTAGCAGCATTAGGAGTTAGCAGCACTAGTAGTAGTAGCATTAGGAGTAGCAACACTAGGAGTAGCAGCACTAGTAGTAGCAGCATTAGGAGTAGCAGCACTAGTAGTAGCAGCACTAGTAGTAGCAGCATTAGGAGTAGCAGCACTAGTAGTAGCAGCATTAGGAGTAGCAGCACTAGGAGTAGCAGGTCTAGAAGAGTAATACTGTTGGTGGTACATTTTAGCATCTGCATTTAATTTGATAGAATCAGTAATATCAGCTATTCCTTCAAGTGCAAGCGTCTGTCAGTTGGTGCCAGGAATGGTCAAGTAGCCATTTACGATCTAAAGCAAGGCAAGGCTCAAATGTTGAATGCACATCCTAATCCTGTCACTGTTCTGCTCTTCTCTGAGGATGGGAAATTGTTAGCAACTTACTCGTACGGAGACTCCAAACTCTGCGTATGGCAGGTGGGTGGAGCTCAATTCTATTATTAAATAGTGTGTGGCAGGAGGGTGGAGCTCAATTCTATTATTAAATAGTGTGTGGCAGGAGGGTGGAGCTCAATTCTATTATTAAATAGTGTGTGTATGGCCGGTGGGTGTAGTTTAATTCTATTATTAAATACTGTGCATATGACAGGTGGGTATAGTTTAAGGGTGCTGGCACATAGCAACGCGTGGGCACCTTTATTCGTGTGTTATCTACCACAAATTCACGCCTGCTTTGTAACTAATTAGTGCCCGTGAAATGCAGCTGTGCCACACTCACCACTACGCGTACAGTCAGGGTGGGGCGGAGTCAACTTACAATTAAAAAATCCTCGCGCACAAAAGTAATGGATCCAGAATCTTCTCTCGAGTCGAGTATTGCTCAGGAATGGACGAACGGCTATTGTTCAAGTTTGCCGGGGTTTAGGGCCACAAGGGGTCGACCCTATAACATTGAGATATTTTTAATATACGGAATTTTATAGAAATAATCAACAATAGTTCACGTGGTAAGGTGAGTAAATAGAAAAGTAAAATACAATTGAACAAAAACTCAATGTTATGGCATACACGCACGGGTAAGAAAATGATATACAAAATATTGGCTTCTAAACTACGGCGATAGCCGTGCAGTACTGCCGTGAAGTCCAAAATGGTGACCGGGATATTTCTTGAGATGAGATCGACTTCCAGTCTTCATTCCGGGTAGGTACTTTCTCCTAGTAGTACTTGCTGGTCTGCATAAATAAAATAACTCGGGGGGGGGGGGGGGGGGGGGGGAACAGCAGAAGTAAGTTTAACACGCCCTAGCAACCGTGGCCAATTTGGAGGGTTTTCTTGCTTAAAGAGTGTGCCACTTGGGGTTTCACAAGAAATCCAAAACTGCATCATTCCATTAACCCTTGAAAGAACCACTTAAACTCACTTTACACCTTCATTCACTCAATCCATGTATTCCCACTCAACTAAAGGTCTAAGGCCTGGGGCCTAAAACCCAAAGAGTAGTGTACAAAGAAGAAAGTGTGCACAACTCTTTTCAATTGAATAGTGTGTGTATGACAGGTCGGGTGTAGTTTAATTCTATTGTTAAATAGTGTGTGTATGACAGGTCGGTGTAGTTTAATTCTATTGTTAAATAGTGTGTGTATGACAAGGTCGGTGTAGATTAATTCTATTGTTAAATAGTGTGTGTATGACAGGTCGTTGTAGTTTAATTCTATTGTTAAATAGTGTGTGTATGACAGGTCGGTGTAGTTTAATTCTATTGTTAAATAGTGTGTGTATGACAGGTCGGTGTAGTTTAATTCTATTGTTAAATAGTGTGTGTATGACAAGGTCGGTGTAGTTTAATTCTATTGTTAAATAGTGTGTGTATGACAGGTCGGTGTAGTTTAATTCTATTGTTAAATAGTGTGTGTATGACAGGTCGGTGTAGATTAATTCTATTGTTAAATAGTGTGTGTATGACAGGTCGGTGTAGTTTAATTCTATTGTTAAATAGTGTGTGTATGACAGGTCGGTGTAGTTTAATTCTATTGTTAAATAGTGTATTTATCAAGTTATGTGTTGTTTGTATTGTGTTTGCAGATTAGCAGTTCTGTATTTGGTATAAGTCAAACTCCCAAGTATGTGAACGGTTGGCCAATTATTGGTTCTTCCTCTACTAGTGCCAACAGTTCTTTTGTCAGACTTGAGTGGCAAGGTTCCAAGTCTATTACTCTGCACATGCCTGGAGGCGTGGAGTGCAAGTGTTCCATCTGAACTCAAACAACTTCAATTCATCATTCTCTAAGAGTTTGTTGTTGTTTTTATTTTTTGTTTTTGTTGCTTTGTTATTTGTTGATGTTTAATTATTGTTTTAAGTTTATGATACAGGTGTTATTAGAGTTTTTACAGGCATTTCTAATAATGCAATACATAAATTTGAGTTGAATTGTAAGACACTTTCAAGAATGGGGAGAAAACTAGAAACATACTAAAATACTGCTAATGTGGACCAAGTAAATATCAACTGAAATTATTACTTCAATTTAGGATACTAGTCTAACTTTAATAGCTTCACACGCACACACACTATAGTTATAGATGTTCACACACTAGTTATAGATGTTCACACACTAGTTATAGATGTTCACACACTAGTTATATCCACACACACTAGTTATAGATGTTCAAACACACTAGTTATAGATGTTCACACACTAGTTATAGATGTCCACACACACTAGTTATAGATGTTCAAACACACTAGTTATAGATATCCTCAAACACACTAGTTATAGATGTTCACACACTAGTTATAGATGTTCACACACTAGTTATAGATATTCACACACACACTAGTTATAGATGTTCACACATTAGTTATAGATGTTCACACACTAGTTATAGATGTTCACACACTAGTTATAGATTTTCACACACTAGTTATAGATTTTCACACACTAGTTATAGATATTCACACAAACTAGTTATAGATATTCATACACACTAGTTATAGATATTCACACACTAGTTATAGATATCTACACACACTAGTTATAGATATCTACACACACTAGTTATAGATATTCACACAAACTAGTTATAGATATTCATACACACTAGTTATATATATTCACACACACTAGTTATAGATATTCATACACACTAGTTATAGATATTCACACAAACTAGTTATAGATATTCACACACACTAGTTATAGATATTCACACACTAGTTATAGATATCTACACACACTAGTTATAGATATTTACAAACTAGTTATAGATATTCACACACACTAGTTATAGATATTCACACACATTAGGTATAGATATTCACACACACTAGTTATAGATATTCATACACACTAGTTATAGATATTCACACACACTAGTTATAGATATTCACAAACTAGTTATAGATATTCACACACACTAGTTATAGATATTCACACACATTAGTTATAGATATTCACACAAACTAGTTATAGATATTCATACACACTAGTTATAGATATTCATACACACTAGTTATAGATATTCACACACACTAGTTATAGATATCTACACACACTAGTTATAGATATTCATACACACTAGTTATAGATATTCACACAAACTAGTTATAGATATCTACACACACTAGTTATAGATATTCATACACACTAGTTATAGATATCTACACAAACTAGTTATAGATATTCATACACACTAGTTATAGATATTCACACACACTAGTTATAGATATTCACACACACTAGTTATAGATATTCACACACACTAGTTATAGCATTATTCAACACTATTTATAGATATGCACAAACATTATAGATATTCACCCACAACTAGTTATAGATATTCACAAACTGTATAATATTCACACACACTAGTTTAAGATATTCACACACACTAGTTATAGAGATCTACACCACTAGTTATAGATTTTTCACACACACGAGTATAGAATTCACACAAACTAGTTATAGGTTCTACCACAACACTAGTTAAGATATTCACACAAACTATTATAGATATCATACCACTAGTTATAGATATTCACACCTAGTTATATATATCACACCACACTAGTTATAATATTCACCAACCTATTATAGATCTTCACACACACTAGTTATAGATATTCACAACAAACTTTATAGATATCTACACACACTAGTTATAGATATTTCACACACAGTTATAGATATTCATACACACTAGATTATAGATATTCCACCACTAGTTATTATAAATCACAGACTAGTTAAGATAGATGTCACACAAACTAGTTATAGATATTCACACACTAGTTATAGATATCTACACACACTAGTTATAGATATCTACACACACTAGTTATAGATATTCACACAAACTAGTTATAGATATTCACACACACTAGTTATAGATATTCATACACACTAGTTATAGATATTCACACACTAGTTATAGATATCTACACACACTAGTTATAGATATCTACACACACTAGTTATAGATATTCACACAAACTAGTTATAGATATTCACACACACTAGTTATAGATATTCATACACACTAGTTATAGATATTCACACACTAGTTATAGATATCTACACACACTAGTTATAGATATCTACACACACTAGTTATAGATATTCACACAAACTAGTTATAGATATTCACACACACTAGTTATAGATATTCATACACACTAGTTATAGATATTCACACACTAGTTATAGATATCTACACACACTAGTTATAGATATCTACACACACTAGTTATAGATATTCACACAAACTAGTTATAGATATTCACACACACTAGTTATAGATATTCATACACACTAGTTATAGATATTCACACACTAGTTATAGATATCTACACACACTAGTTATAGATATCTACACACACTAGTTATAGATATTCACACAAACTAGTTATAGATATTCATACACACTAGTTTATTCACACACTAGTTATAGATATTCACACACACTAGTTATAGATATCTACACACACTAGTTATAGATATTCACACACACTAGTTATAGATATTCACACACACTAGTTATAGATATCTACACACACTAGTTATAGATATTCACACACACTAGTTATAGATATTCACACACACTAGTTATAGATATTCACACACACTAGTTATAGATATTCACACACACTAGTTATAGATATTCACACAAACTAGTTATAGATATTCACACACACTAGTTATAGATATTCACACACACTAGTTATAGATATTCACACACTAGTTATAGATATTCACAAACTAGTTATAGATATTCACACACACTAGTTATAGATATTCACACAAACTAGTTATAGATATTCACACACACTAGTTATAGATGTTCACACACACTAGTTATAGATATTCACACACTAGTTATAGATATTCACAAACTAGTTATAGATATTCACACACACTAGTTATAGATATTCACACACACTAGTTATAGATGTTCACACACACTAGTTATAGATGTCCACACACACTAGTTATAGATGTTCACACACTAGTTATAGATATTCACACACACTAGTTATAGATGTTCACACACACTAGTTATAGATATTCACACACTAGTTATAGATATTCACAAACTAGTTATAGATATTCACACACACTAGTTATAGATATTCACACACACTAGTTATAGATGTTCACACACACTAGTTATAGATGTCCACACACACTAGTTATAGATGTTCACACACTAGTTATAGATATTCACACACACTAGTTATAGATATTCACACACACTAGTTATAGATGTTCACACACTAGTTATAGATATTCACACACACTAGTTATAGATATTCACACACTAGTTATAGATGTTCACACACACTAGTTATAGATGTTCACACACACTAGTTATAGATATTCACACACACTAGTTATAGATATTCACACACTAGTTATAGATGTTCACACACACTAGTTATAGATATTCACACACACTAGTTAAAGATATTCACACACTAGTTATAGATGTTCACACACACTAGTTATAGATATTCACACACACTAGTTAAAGATATTCACACACTAGTTATAGATATTCACACACACTAGTTAAAGATATTCACACACTAGTTATAGATATTCACACACACTAGTTAAAGATATTCACACACTAGTTATAGATGTTCACACACTAGTTATAGATGTTCACACACTAGTTATAGATGTTCAAACACACTAGTTATAGATGTTCACACACTAGTTAGAGATGTTCACACACTAGTTATAGATGTTCACACACTAGTTATAGATGTCCACACACACTAGTTATAGATGTTCAAACACACTAGTTATAGATGTTCAAACACACTAGTTAAAGATATTCACACAAACTAGTTAAAGATATTCATACACACACTAGTTATAGATATCTACACACACTAGTTATAGATATTCACACACACTAGTTATAGATATTCACACACACTAGTTATAGATATCTACACACTAGTTATAGATGTCCACACACACTAGTTATAGATGTTCAAACACACTAGTTATAGATGTTCAAACACACTAGTTAAAGATATTCATACACACACTAGTTATAGATATCTACACACACTAGTTATAGATATTCACACACACTAGTTATAGATATTCATACACACACTAGTTATAGATGTCCACACACTAGCTATAGATATTCACACACACTAGTTATAGATATTCACACACACTAGTTATAGATATCTACACACACTAGTTATAGATGCACACAGTAGTTATAGATATCTACACACACACTCTAGTTGTAGATATTCACACACACTAGTTATAGATATCTACACACTAGTTATAGATACACACACTAGTTATAGATATCTACACACTAGTTATAGATGTCCACACACACTAGTTATAGATGTTCAAACACACTAGTTATAGATGTTCAAACACACTAGTTAAAGATATTCATACACACACTAGTTATAGATATCTACACACACTAGTTATAGATATTCACACACACTAGTTATAGATATTCATACACACACTAGTTATAGATGTCCACACACTAGCTATAGATATTCACACACACTAGTTATAGATATTCACACACACTAGTTATAGATATCTACACACACTAGTTATAGATGCACACAGTAGTTATAGATATCTACACACACACTCTAGTTGTAGATATTCACACACACTAGTTATAGATATCTACACACTAGTTATAGATACACACACTAGTTATAGATATCTACACACACACTCTAGTTGTAGATATTCACACACACTAGTTATAGATATTGACACGCTAGTTCTAGTAATTCACACCTTGACCCTGATTTCCACTGCCAATAAATGGTCGTGTGGCCCTCCCAATGTAATGAAAGGTTTCTGAGGATGAGTTACATCTTACAACTGTGTGGGAACTGGTCTGCATTGTGTGCTGCTAGGCCGCCTCTGCTCCTGAACCATCGGTCCCATTCCTTGCATTGTACTGCACCTTCTGTAGATGAATTGGTTTCATTTTATCTCCCTACACTTGTGCCTCTTTAAATCTGCCTGCCTACTAAAACTAATACATCGAAGAGTGAAATAAGCCAGTGGTTCAGTGCAGTGTCCTATTTGTTTACAATAGTTTAGAAGTAGAGGGTGTTTGGCAGTTCACAATTGCCATTGCCCCAGTGAGACAGAAGATGAGTCTTCAACTCGGTCATCTAGAGTGACATGTGGTGTGTGCAATAGAACTCGCCTGGAGAAGTTATCTTAATCTTATTGCAGCCAATTCTTGGTGCCAGCTTTCTTCATCATTATGGTCTTCATGTTGATGTTCATAATCACATCCTCTCCCGACCCAACTATGTTGTTGCAGACACACTGCCTTTCAGCAGATAACTTAGACTCAACTAGAATCACATGCCCCACTAACCACCACACCAACACATGCATGCATCTCCTTTCCCAGTTTCGAGAAGAACTCAACTCTACATTTGCGAGCAACCTGTGAAGCACCCTGTATTGCATCATATTTCCACCACCGGTGCATGCATTGCTGTATTGCATCATATTTCCACCATCGGTGCATGCATTGCCAGTAGTACCCAACGGTTGGCTCCAAAACGTTTACGAATTGCTCGGCAGGAGTTTAATATTGCAACTAGGCATCATTCGGTCATCGTCCAGTTACTGGTCATCACTATTGATGGTGCTGAAGAGGACTCCTGGAGACTGGTAGCCATGCAGAGACTTCCAAGCTTTGAATAAGGCAACAGTACCTGGCAGGTATCCAATTCCTGTAGGGTACCAAATTATTCACACACATCGACCTGGTCAAGATAGTATCACCAGATTCTGGTAGCACCGGAAGATGTACCAAAGACAGCTATCACTACACCTTTCAGACTCTTCAAAATTCTTTGTGTGCCCTTCGGTCTCAGAAATGCAGCTCAAATCTTCCAGCACTTTATGGATGGAAGTCTCTGCATGGCTACCAGTCTCCAGGAGTCCTCTTCAGCACTGCATATGCCAGCAAGCATTTGACGAGCAGTGTTCAAATCTCAACATGGCATGTCACATCCAGGTATTCAAGCAACTCTATCGCCTGGTGATGGGTCATTTTTTTGTGGCCAGGAATCGACACAAATGTGCAGAGATGGGCTCAGACATACTCTAAGTGTCAACGGGCTAAGGTATATTGTCATTCCACCACTCCATTAGAAGCTTTCACCACACCAGAAGTCCGATTTGATCGAGTGCACATGGATCTAGTTGGTCTGCTGCCGCCATCCAATGGCTGTGTGTATTTACTAACGTGCATTCATAGTTTCACACTTTGGCCGGAAGCTATTCCGATCCCAGATGCCACTGCTGACACCATTGCTCGAGCTTTCATTTTAGACTTGGAATACTTGTTTTGGCGTTCCTTTGTCAATTACCACCAATTTGTGTCACAGCTGTGGAAGACCCTTACCCAACTACTTGACTACAAAAATCAATCAAAGTGAAAAAGCCACAATCATGATAATGAACTTAATTAAATGTCCAACATCCTCTCTCTGTTGACCCTGCATGGTCAACCATAGGGGAAACAAGTAGTGAGTATACCACACGTTACTAAGTAGTCCAGATATGCACAAATAACAAAGAGTAGTTTGATACAAGCTCACACTCAAGGGTCTTGGTCCATGACAGCATAAGCAGCTAATCTAATCTGTCTCTTGCATTGACTGCTGCTGAATGCATGGTCTCTCTTGAGTAGGTGGCACAACTTCCTTTGGCTCTTGCTCTATGTTCTCTTTCGGATACTCAGGACTGCTTGTAGGGGAATCAGGAGTAGCATCACCAATTTTCCATTGCCCAGGGGTGTCAGCCACTTCAATAGGGTAGAGCCGTTGTAGTGGTAGCTGTAGGCATCCACTGCCACTGCTGGAGGGGACATGAAGAACTTCTCCTCATGGGTGTTCATCTCTGCCAGTAATGAGACTGCTGACTTGAGCCAGTTTCCAGAGTCCACATGGCTTGTCTTCCTCCTCTATTAGTACAATGTCTCCCACAGAAGGCGGGATCACATTGGGTTTCCCCCCATGATAGTGATGAGCCTCTTGAAGTTCCAAGAGGTGTCCCCCCTTCATTGCTTCCAGAATTGGTTAAGCATCCTGCATAGGCACTTGCTGAGCATGGGATGAGTTGTATTAAACTCCTCATCCCCTTTCTCTTCATGGAGCCTATCAGGTAGATTTTGAATTCATTTGCCACAAATAAAGTGTGATGGGGTGAGCGGCTCATCCAAATAATCTGCAGACAAATATGTAAGGGGCCTGGAGTTGATCACTGCCTCTATTTCCATCACCATAGTGGCTAGTTCATCATATTGGAGTCTTGCTCGGCCTACCATCTTACGCAGGCACATCTTTGTAGACTTTACCATGCGTTCAAATATTCCGCCCCACCATGGGGCTCGCTCCACATTGAAGGTCCACTGGATTTGGTTGCCAAGCAAGTATTGCTGGACCTCAGGCTGTTTCTGCATTGAACACAACACCTTGGCAGTTCCCTTGAAGGTCCGCCCATTATCAGATACCATTCTTCTGGGAATCTCCCTCCTGGTGACAAATTTTAAAGAATCTTAGGAATGCAGGGGTGGTCAAGTTAGGCACAAGATCAAGATGAACAGCCCGAACAACGCAACAGGTGAAAAGGCACAGCCATACCTTACTGCATTCTGGTTTGCTAGGATATTGAATGAACAGTGGGCCCACAAAATCAACTCCAGTGAATGTAAAGGGTGGCTTCTCACTCACACGAAACTCTGGAAGAGGTGGGGGAGGTGGGACTGAATACCGTGGACCCTCAAATCGACAACAGACCGAGCATTCTATGAATTAGCTTCCTTACCAGGAATTTTCCCTTCAGAATCCAGAACCTTGACCAGACTTCTGTCAGAGTCTCCTTGATTCCATTGTGAAATACCCTCTCATGGGCCCTGTGCACAATCAGCTCTGTCAGATGGTGACCTCTTGGAAGGATGACTGGGTGTTTCATTTCCTGTGGAAGGTTTGCCTCCTCTAGGTGTCCACCACATCTCCACAGCCCACCATTGTCACAATACAGGCCAAGCTGTCTAGTCCATACAGGAATTGGAAACTACTTTGTGGTAGCTACCTCAGGGTATAAATAGCAGCTGCCTTAGAGATTGTATATGTATATATCATAGCAACTGTTTTGTGTAAACTTAATAACATTTGTGGTTAGTTATTATATCATTTGTGGTTCTATGTTATTATTCAATGTATTATTCTTATTGATAATTATGTGTTGAAGAATTAGAGACAATCAATTAAGTATTATTAGAGTTACTTTTAAAGAAGGATTGGACTAAAACCTTCACATTTGATGGCAGCGTCAGGATAGACACTTTATTCAATTTGGACAGTAAATTTATCTTCATACTATTGTATTGTTGTTGTTTTTTCTAATTGTGTGATTGTTATTATTATTGTTATTTCACTTTTAGCTTATAAAATTGTTCATTGTTTGTTATTGCCTTTTTGTTAATTTTTTTAAAACTTTGTGTGTGTGTTCAGGCATTCAGCTTTCCAAAGCCACTGACCACCTTGGATGTCTCGAAGCAATCTAAGAAAGAAGCAGGCAGATAATTCTATGTCTGATAATTTAGTTGGTGAAATGTCTGGAGCAGAACAGTTGAACGCTCCAGTACTACTTTTAATGGTTGGGAAAATGATGGAAAAAATGATGCAGGGATAATTGCAGGTTGATGAGGCAAGAAGGAAGGCTGAAATGCAAGCATGGGCAATGGAAGCATAATTTCTTAGGGATGAGAAAAAGAATCAAAAGTCAGAATAAGATAGCAAGTATTGTCAGGTATAGCTTTGTATAGAGGAAGGGGATGATTTGGAAGGATTTTGCAAGTGGTTGAAGACTCTTACATAAAGGCAGGTTTGGCAGAGTGTGAGTGGATGTTTAATCTTAGAGCTAAGTTGGTAGGTAAAGCTCTTTAGTGAGATCAGTGGTACTACTAATGATTATGATGAAGCTCGCAGTAGATTACTTACATATATGGGGTACACATCCAAGAGAGCTGGTATTGAATATTATGATGTGTGTAAGGAGACACTAAGAAAATTAGATCCTGACAGCTTAATGTGGAGAACATATTCCAGACTCAGTTACAATGTGCCATCATGTTAAGGCTTGGGTATACAATGTATTGACTCAGAAGGCTAGGTCGCGAAAAGGCATCATTCCAACCTAAACTGGATAAGAAAGAAATTATAAGTTGTTTTAAGTGTGGGAAAGTAGGCACAAGGCAGTAGATTGTTATTCCCGTACTTACAGCAAGCCTCTTTCAGGTAACCAATCAAGCGCCACCACAGGGAGTATGGGCCTAGACAACAAATAGTTTGCTATAACTGTGGAGAGAGTGGCCATAAAGTACCTCAATGCCCGAGCAAATCACAACAAAAAACACAGAATTCACAAAATCGTGGTACAGACAAGGGAGTACAGCCTAAACCTTTGAGAAGAGTATGGAATAGGGAAGGAGATGACCCTAATTGTGAAGGGCACAGTGAGTGGTGTAGAAATACCCATATTACTGGACAAAGGAGCCAGAGTAACTGTGGTGCCTCAGTCCATAGTCAGACCAGAGGAAATAAATTAGAAGGAGAAAATGGCAGTGAGACCATTTCAGAGTCCTGTACCATTTATTTGGCCTACAGCAACATTAACTTTTGGGAAGAGAAAGTTGTAGTTGCTCCAGGAGACCCAGAAGGAGGAGAGAAAGTGTTGTATTCTTTAAATGTTAGGTGGAGAGAGATAGGCAGGTGTTGAGCTTAGTTGATAATGTTCAGATCCTAGACCTTCATACAGCCACAGCCGGCCAAGTTAATGAGCCCCTCCCATCTATGACTTCTGCATTACACAAACCCTCATCCATTATCACCTATAGAAACTCCAATACACTCCCAAGCATCATTCAATTATACACTTAGACATTCACCATCTTGTTCTTTCCCATGCATTCCATTCTCAACTTACCTCATACAAACCCACTGTTTACTTCTAGTCACTCCCTTCATATGTTCTTGTAATGTAGTTCTTAGAGCTAGTAGTAGTAGTAGTATTATAGTTGTGAAAGTCAAAGTTCTTCTCTCTCTCTCCTAGCTGTCCTTGTGCAGTAATAGTTCTAGTGCAAGATCTCTGCTCCCTCGCTAGTAGAGATCTCTGTCTTGCTATTTAGTTCAGTTAGTGTTCTAGTCATTGTAGTAGTTAGTCAGTCGCATTGTGTCTAGATAAACTGAGCTTTAGAGTGACAGAAGTGCTGTCTGGTGCATAGCTTAGTTCTTAGGTGATAGCTAAGCCTTAGAATTGAGTAGTGTGTTAGATAGCTGGTCCTTCGATTGTCGCTTGATTAATCGTTTCTGTCCTGTCACACAATAACCTATCCCATCCATAACATATCCTAGGGGATCAGTTGTGGTCACCATAACTGACCCAGGGATAAGTTATAGCAGCCATAGGCAATCCAGTGGGAACTGTTATAGCTGCCATAAACATTCCCATGCTGCCATAATATATCCTGACTCAGGGATAAGTTATAGCAGCCATAGGCAATCCAGTGGGAACTGTTATAGCTGCCATAAACATTCCCATGCTGCCATAATATATCCTGACTCAGGGATAAGTTATAGCAGCCATAGGCAATCCAGCATAAACATTCCCATGCTGCTATAATATAATATCCAATGGGGATCAAATACAGATAACTGCTATATAACTAACCCCCTCAGAAGTTCTTACCAAACTAGCTAAAACATTCAACAGTATCAACTTAATAGTGAGGCAGATTTGTGAAAAGATGTGCACTTCCGGCAGAAAGCGTGAAAATTGGTACAAGGAGGCTTTAAATATGCTGAATCCAAAAATAAAGGGAAGCAAGTCATACTGATAATGTAACCTGTGGAAAAATCGAGCTGAACATAAATTTATTATCAAATTTAATTACCTAAATTATCATTAAACATTTTTGGGATCTTTCCACCTAATACCATATTTTCAGTATTTAAATTTGTTTGTTTAAATATTATGTATATGATATTTACAGAATAAAGTTGAATATAATCAATATTAACAGTTTGCATTGTGTAACTATAGCCATATGAAACCAGAAAATGAACTTCAATTTTTTTAACTGTATTAGCTATGCACATTGCCCACCACAAGAGCACAACTGTGTGCATGGTAAGTTAGTTTATAGCATTTGCACCTGCCAGTACAGTTGTTGTTCTTACAGGTACATTTCACACGTTCACGACAAGCTTTGGATGCTTCAGGTAGTGTGCTCCATTTTGGTACCCAGGTATCTCCTCCTTTCAACCAGCCCCAATCTGTAGGAGAAGGTACTTTGTAACTTACCACAAGAGTTTTGCCCCAGATGTGTCCCGCCTGAAGTAACGCACGTTTGGCATGCTGAAATAATGCAGCTCTGGTTGGGGGAATATTTTCTATCTGTCGATTGCCACTAGCAAAAAATTTTTTTCGTGCCTCGTTGACACTCTGCAAAGGTGATGTACTCATGTAAAACAGTACGACAAACCTTTCCAAAATGTTTATTTCAGTATCAGTTATGCCATATTTCCCATGCAGTTCTTTTATCAATCCCACTAAATGCTGAGACTGTGTCACAGCCAGGAAAAGCGTGTAAAAATAGTAGCCTTCGGGATCTTTCACTACCTAATGCAGCTGCAATGTCATGTGCAGAGATGAACCGGAAAGTTTTTTCATGGCCAAAGGCTATCCAGATTTTACAGTCCTGGAGTATAGCTGCTGTTCTAATGGCCAGCACAACTACATCTGTGTCAGTGGCTTGAATTATAATTTTCCATGCTTATAAACATGAGCAGCATGCAGTAACATTCTCCCATCTGCCTCATCTTGTGTACATGGTTCTAGTTGTGACACATCAGATTGTGGGTTGGACAGAACTCTGTCATCATAGGTTGTGATGAGCAGCTTGCAATTTGGTACACTAAAAGATTTCAATTTGCAAGCAAGGAAATTGAACAAACCTGTTTTGTTGGAATCCACACTGAGAAAGGTCTTCCAATTTATAGGAAGTTACATACTAGGGGCTACACGTAAAGCATCACCAGAACCACGACATTCTCGCGCATATGATTTAATGCTTCCTGCTGTGTAGACATCCCACACAACATCCAACCGTTTTACACACTGCAATTGTCTAGCAATATGTGGAAGAAATATATGCTCTGAATAGTCTTGGAATGTTTTCACCATCACACTGGATCTTTTTGGGTTCAGTGTGTGTACCAGTGCAGCTCCGTCAATTATTTTAATGTCTGAAAGTGGTGTATCAACTGGTTGTCCTGCCAATCCTTCCAAGCATTTTATTAGATCTGACTTGTTGCCCTTGTTAGTGTTGCAAGTACTGAAACTCTGGTTATTCAGCTATAGAGTTTTTCTCATTTTCAAAACCTGGACACTCTCAAAAAAAAAAGAGAGCACCCAACCAAAACCAAGAACAAAAAACATGAGTCAGCATATGTGAAAATCAAATACATTAAAAAGAGTGTTTAATGGGTTTTATGACTCCATTATTTAATGAGTGTTGTTGATTGTTCAGTGCTGCTCAACAGCAAATAGTTAGTTGATGTTTGGGAAACCCAAACAGCCCTGATGTAATGAATTATTATCAGCAAGTGCAGGTGGCCATGGATGATTCTCATGCTCAAAGAAAAAATCCAGTTCTCCCTCTCTTGATTGACATGATATGTACATTCTAGAGAATAACCGAACATCACTTTTTATAGTAGTATTTTTAGTACTGCTTCTGGTATTTTTCTTCTGTCCCGACTTAAACAAAGGCAAATTGTTCTTGTGAATGGTGTCATAGAGAGATTTTGATGTTCCACCCAGTCGCTCTTCAGTGAATGCTTGGTACTGTTCAGCTCCCATTTCTTCAGCTGTTTTGATAGCATAAACTACTTTCTCTGGCATGATAACGTTGGTATGCAAGGTTACCAAGTCTGAACTATCATCTGAAAATGGGCTTCCCATTTCCTCAATTGCATTCACAAGATATTTAGTATGGGAAAAAAACGATTTCTGTATACTTGGTATTGGCTCATGATGAAGATCGCTGTTGATTCGTTTTTTTTCTACTCTTCACTTCACATTCACTGGACCTGAGACCATCCAGCGTTTCAGTGCTGCTTCATTTTCACTTATTCCTATGATCCCAGCAACACCATTATCTATAGCGTTTTGTTGCTCATGAATTTGATCATGGGCCAAACATGAAAACTTGTGAGATGTTTTCTGAGTAACAAACCTCCCCTTTACATAATCTTCATATATTTCTGGACATCGACTTTGAAGCTGCAGCAGATCTATCACATGAATAGTGAGCCACCTCGCATAGTGGATATGGTCCATGGCAAACATCCAAGGAATTATCTTGCCCAATGCTTCTATATAATTGAAAATTTGCTTCTCGCTGTGATCTCAAGAACTGAAGGAAGAGAAGCTGAAGTTTCATGACTTTGCTGTAGTTAAACTGTGGATGGCTGACTTGCATATGATTGCACCAGTCATCAAAATCAAGAGTGTCCTCTGATGTCAGCTCTTCCTTGTATGCAGCATAAGCACGTTTTTGTAAAACATACAGAGCTGCTGCTGAAACTTGATGTGCCCATTGACCTCTGGTAACATGTGAGCCCTTCAATAGACCATCCACTCTTCCTTCAGTGGTGACATTAGCTGCGGCAATTGCCTCCGCCCATCCACTACCAGCCAACCAGTCTCCAATGAGTCTGAGAAAGGACATCTCAATGTGAAGTCCACCTAACATTACTACAAACATGCTCTCACCATACATTATTGGCCAGGTCTATTGTATCTTCTTGGCAATGGCATATAATGGCTGATCTACAGTAATGACTGGTACCTGGCCATGTGACATGCTCAGTAGCCCTCTGAATTAAATTCATGCCATGCTTGACCATTGATACGGAATGTGCACTATCTCGGAAGAGTGGAAGAAGTCCAGTAATTGCTGGTGAACAAGATACTGCTTTCTGTAATCTGGCAAAATGAGCAGACCAAGAAAGGTTATCCTTGACATCTGTTTCTTCCTTCTGTATGAGATCACTCACTTTGTTGAGCCATGCAGTGTGAAGATCATTCTGACATATTATTCCATTCCCTGGAACCATAGGTGCTACTGTTGGTGAGGGGATAGGATTATCACTGGGAAAAGCTGCTGGTTGCACAAGAGTGTATGTCTCTGGTAAAGATTTCATTTTGCTTTTTGTGAAATTTTGTCCTATACAAGAAAGTCTAAATAAAATCCCATTCAGAACTTATTTTGGTAGTAAACTTCTTATATTATTAAATTGTGGCTACAGAGTATTCTTTTAGCTGCTGCATATAACGTCTGAATTAGGACATTTCAAAGAAAAGTGATTGTAAATGCCTAGATGTGTGTGTACTTGCTAATCAGCTGTTGATGGGATTATAAAATAACACAATTTACAATTCACATAGCATAATAGTCGATACCAACAAAGAAATGTCACCAGGATTATTTCTGGAAATAGTGCCTGTTATTCACATATTTTTCTCTGAAACTAAAGGACACCTATCATTCCCAAATTATTCCTGGAATAATTAGCCAGAGCAATTTTAACACTCCCTACTATATATAAATAACTTTAATTCTTCCAATATAAAATATGCATACATGTCATGTTTCATGAAAGTGAAAGAGCACTGTTATATGATTACAATTGATGTTAAGTTAACTAAACTGGTTATTTGCAGCCATCGCAACAAAAAGAACTGGCACTGCATTGAATAACTTTTTCTGGTATATTCATGCATTTCTGATGATACCATAAGTTACAATAATTACAACACACCAACAAGCCATTTTCAGATTCATTTTTATTCCACGGCATCCTACAGATGCAATGGATATCAATTTTCTTATGGAAAAGAATTCTTCCTTTCTTCGTCCTTTTTGGGCGCTCAGGTTGAGGAAAGGGCAGAACAGATTTTTTCTCAAATATCTCAACTAAATGAGATCGCATTTTCCCTTGCGAATAGCTAATTGCATGTGGGTCTTGTTTCAAGCACAGAGAAAGTGCAAAGGCCATAGAAAAAAGACAACAATCACTTCCTCCCATTTGCCTTTGTACGTCCACATACCTAATTTCAAAACTATTTGCTTTGGTTTTCAATATCTTTGCTACCTGTTTGAAAACACACCAAGAATTTTTGGAAAGAGACGGTAAACTATCATAAACTTCGACAATATCCTGGGGACAAAAAATATTAGATACACATATCCAGTGGCTATTAGACACATTTAATATCTGAACGAACTCCTGACTGGAATAATTAAAATTCTGGAATTGGGATAAAATTAATGGGTTTTGAAATCCATTTTGTTTTGGAAATGCTTTTAACACAAGCTTACTAAACGCATTAACATGGCTATCTGTCAACCACTCTCCATCTTCAATCATAACATAGTCATCCATAGTCAATCCCAGATCACTAGACCAATACTGAATCAAATTTTCTTTAACTTCGTCTGCAACAATTGGGTTCAGCTTGGAACCGCTTTGATAAGGGAATTTTAATTGTTCTGAAACAAATTGGTCAGTTAACTCCGCAGAGATGTTACTGCCATGTAAAAATGACTTGGATACTGAATATGTATCCATGTTGATGTCATCAACATGGTTACTCTGGGATGATAGGTCTGTAACTGAAGGGGATACGATTTTCTCACACGACTCTTTGATAGGTGATATAGTAGATGACAATGGAATTACAGTAGAACACTTTATCGGTGTACTTGTCAGCTCATCAGATGGTTGACATTCAGATTCCAAGCTAGATGAATTGGAGACAAAATCACGAAATGATAACTCCTGACAAACTACGATCTGGGGGATCAACTTGGAACGATTCCCTCTCTTTACTGTCTGAAGCCATTGAGTGATATAATTTCAAGTGAGTACCATGAACTCTTTTCCAACATGACTTCATGTTTCTGTCATCACATATATAATACAATCCTTTCCCTAAATTTTTTCTAATGACAAATGGGCCCAACCATTTAGTATCTAGTTTACCACCTTTTCTTTTCTTTCTCAATAAATCTTTTAGTAATACTTTAGCTCCAATTTTATAAACATTTGACGTTGCATGTTTCAAGTCATAATGATACTTTTGCTTTTCCTGAGCCTTTTTTATATTAATTTTTGCTTTCTCCAGAGTAACACTGCGAATTTTTGTTAAACGGTCAATATTTTTGACTCTGTCTTCTTTCTGGTATTCTTTCAAAAAATCCTCAAGATTGCAATTTCTTGTATTAACATCTATGGGCAAATAGCACCGACGTCCAAACATCAACTCAAATGGTGTATAGATAGTAGAATCATGGCGGGATGTGTTGTATGCAAATACGCTAGTGTCTAAAAATAGATCCCAATCTTCCTTCTTACTTTGGGCAAATTTGACAAGCATACATTGCAGTGTCTGATTAAAGCGTTCATCCAACCCATTGGCCTATATTAATTATCATACAACATTATATTATATAATTAAAGCTAATTATCAATATTACTAGAGGATGGTAAGCCGTTGTTAAGTGGTGTTTTATACCCAAGACCTGGTTTAATTCACTGTTGAGTTGATTACGAAACTCAGATCCTTGATCAGTTGTTATGACCCGAGGAATCCCCATTCTCATGAATATCTGTCACATACATTTGCAAAAAGAAATTATATTTTAATAGCCTAAAGTATTACAAGGTTCTTCTGTTGCTTGGATTTCACAAGTGATGATATTTCATGGTAAATATACGCATATTTGTTAAAGATAATTGTTAGATAACTTTCATGATATACTATACAGATTAAACATCTTCTTAATTTAAAGTGGGTGGGGGTGAACGTAATACCCCAAATTAAGAGCACAGGTTATAAGCAAAAATATTGCCTGAGCCACATTTCGTTAACTGTAATGATTTTAGTAAATTAGGCCCTGGTACATAATAAATACCAAAACATACAAAGTAGCTGTAAAGTAAATAACTCACCTTAAACAAACTATTAGCAATACCAGATGCATGTTTGGACGGTAATGCCACAGCTTCTACCCACTTGGTAAAGTAATCACTAATGGTGAGTATGTAACGATTACCATTGGTTGACTGTGCAACTGGTCCCACGAAATCAATCCCAAGATGATACCATGGAGAATGTACTGGTATAGGGTGAAGCTCTGGAGCATCTACTGTCATTTTCCGGTTACATCTTTGACAAGTATCGCAATTTCTTATCTATGCACAATATAATCAATTGTTGTCATGAACAAAACTATTTTAAGTACTCACCAACATTTCTACGTCTTTGGTCACCCCTGGCCACATAAATCTCTCCGTAATTCTTGATAAAGTTTTCTTTATCCCCAAATGTCCTGATGTGGGATCCACATGACAGGACTTTGTAATCGTTTGTTGCTCATCTCTGCTACGGATATATTTTACTTCCACAGGGTCCTACAATTATAACATCATAACTAACACTGCGTCTATTGCAATCATGAATATCCAGGAATTCAAAAAAAGAGAAAGTTTGGAGTCATCATTAGACAATTCAATAAAGAATATCAAATACTCTTTAGCCAAGCCCTTTGCTTAGTCACGTCACACACAGCACTCATATTTATAATTATAATTCCCAAAATTTGAAACGATAAGAATTTCAAGACAAGAACATACGTCAGGTTAGGAAAACGCAGCTCGCATGCGCAAGGGTATTGCTAAACGATAACTATTTTCATAATTGAACTGGAGTAGATGCTACCACCACAAGCTAAAAGAATAAGGAATGAGACAGGAGAGCAGAGAATTGTAGTAAAAAATTAGTATTGCTATCACAAACAAAGGTAGTAATGGCTTGTAGGGTGTAACTGCCAGGTAGCTCGCTTGCCACAATGGTGCTGTTCGAGCGTACCTAGTAGTAATAACTATAAGAACAACAACATCAATTCAAACTCATGCATCTCAATTAATATGTGTAGCCAGTCAAAAGATTAGGCTAAAAAAAATTAATTTATATTTGCCAAATGTACCATACACTTTTAAAAGTCTTATTAGTGTGGATGAGCTGCACTGCTGATACCTAGTTGCCAACCGTCCTGAAACGTCCGGGACAGTTCCGGATTTATCATCGCTGTCCCGTCCCGGCATTGAAGTGTAAAATGTCTATTGTGAGTCCCTGAAGCTTTAAGTGGGTTCATTTACACTCATTACACTTACTTTTGCATCCATGAAATGAAAATTAAGCTTTTTCATCTGGCTTAGCAAAACCACTTTATCTTCACAAACTTTTGCGGAAAATCCCTGAACCATACTTACCTTTCCACTACCTCTTCCTCTTTTTACATTCATATAATACAGTTCTCCCCTTCTCAATTTAAATTTCTTGGCCTTGTTCCGAATAGCCCTTTTTAAATTCAAACTTGATAGAGTAGGATAGGAACCGTCAGATAAGTACCGTTGAACAGCCTCAACTAGATCAACCTCCTTCTTCTCAGATCTTTTGTCACTTTCGTCCTCCATCATTTCTTCCAAGACACTAGGATATTTCCGCCACGAGGGTGGATAAGATATGGCGTGGGCGGATCACTTATGACGCCTATAACAGATCCGGCCGGAGCAATTATTGCACGGGACCGGATATTGCGTTACAGAGCTGTGAGGAAGAAAGTGCAGAAGAAGATGTAGTAGATGGCTTAGGAATGGAGAAAGATAGTGGAGTGAGAGCTGAGGTTCACTTTGAGTTTTGTAATGACACTTAGGATACAGGAAGAGGTATTGATATACCACAGTTGTTAGAACAGGGAAATACAGGGAGAAGCTTGTAAGGGAGACTAAAGAGGATTCCACTCTTGAAACCACAAGAACATTTGCTGACAATATTGACAAAGGGTACAGATGGGAGGATGGTTTACTGGTTCAAGCTATAATATCGCAAAACTTAGATGAAAAACTTTTGATTGTTCTTCCCAAGTCTTTTAGGAACCGAGTATTGAAATTAGCTCATGAAGAGTTGGATCATGTTGGTAGCAAGAAGTGAGAGCTATTATCAAAAGAAACTTTAGAGAATTTTTGAGAGGCAAGTGATGACAGAACCATTTGAAGCCATGGCATTTGACTTGGTTGGACCTTTACCCAAAGCAAAGGGTGACTTTTGTTTCACTTTAACTGCAATATGCCAAGCATTCAGATGGCCCGAAGCTATTCCTATTAAGTCAGTCACAGCAATAGTTGTAGCCAAAGGCATGTTAGAAGTTTTTTTTCCAGAACAGGGATTCCACTGGAGGTATTAACAGATCAAGGGTCTCAGTTTGTGGGTAGCTTGAGTAAGCAATTACATGAGAATTTGGGCATTAACAAAATAAAAACTTCTCCATATCACCCTGAGACAAATGGTATTCTTGAAAGAATGCATAGGACACTTGGATCTATGTTGAGGAAAGCAGTTACCACAGGGAAAGATTGGGAAGAACAATTGCTATTCTTTTTTGTTTTCTCTCAGATCTATTCCCAACAGAGACTTTGGTTTGTCTCCATTTGAGCTTGTATTTGATCTGCAGCCAGAACACCTTTGGATGTTTTACATCATGGTTGGCTTGAACAAGATTTTTCAGAATTAGATGTTGACGAGTGGGTTGAGTTACTAAGACATCTCTTGGAAACAATGCATGAAGTTTTAAGAGAAAGAATGACAATTGCCAGTAAGGAGAGAAAGAAACACTATGACAAAAAGCAGTTGAGAGGGAGTTCAAGAGAGGAGATATTGTGCTGAGTAGAACTTCTGCCCTGGCCAACTCCTGGAGTGTAATAGAGAGACTTTCCACGTGAGAATTGCTGCGATTCACAGCTCGTTTGAGAACTCACACAGATCTCATGACGTAAGCAGTGACGGTGAAGAGACAGAATTGTAGTTCTGACACTCTATAATGCTCCCCAAACCAGAACTTCATCAACCAGCAGTATACGAGTTCTCCTGTCCTTCAATCTAATCTCCAAAAGGCAATCTTCTGGCATCTCACTCCTAGCTGGAGGTTGCTCATTGGTTTCCTTCACAAGCCAGTTAGGACCGCAGTGCCACAGCCTATTTGCGGAAAGTTCTAGTGGGGTTAAGCCTCGTGATGGAATGTCAGTGGGGTCCTCGACTCCAGCGCAGTATCTCCAGCAGGTGACCGGAACAAGCTCACGAATTTCAGTCGCTTGGTTATGGACAAACTGCTTCCATTCTCTGCCATGACCCATTATCCAATACAGAGCCACTTGAGAGTCTGTGTAGCAGGTTGGTCGGCCAAGAGGCAATTTGGGGGAAAGATCATCAGTAGCAAAAGATTTGAGTTGGTTTACACGTACTGATTTGGGTTTGTGCTTGGGGCCCTTGAGAAGGAGTAATATGTAAGTAACACCAGACAACTTGGAATCAACTTTATACAGCTCTTCCTAGCTAGTAGATAAACAGCTATTCAGCCCTGGGATCTTCCTCAAAACTAAGTCTCCTACATTAAATACCCTCACTTTAGCATGATTATTTCTCCCTCTTGGCTATTGCTTTGTCTTTCAACTTAGACTCAGGCCTTGCGATACAGTGTTAGCTAATATCCTGTTGAAGTGACTACATAAACTCATATACATCCACCGGGAGGTCATCCGGATCTACCCAGAAACTTCTAAGTGTGGCTATCTAATGCATTAGGCGCCATGTGTTCAAAGTGTAACTCATAAGGTGTATGACCACTACGGTACAATGGCAGGTTCGAAACATAAATATGGTCAGATTCAAGACAGATGGCCAGTCCTTCTTATTGAGAGTGCATTTCCTGAAAACGGACTTTAATGTATTCAGGGGTCGTAACTCTCTGAGCTGGAGGTTAGTATGGGGTCGAATAACCAGAACCACAATAATCTATTCCTAGCTAAGCAAGTTAATGCCCCACGGCTAGAGTGACGTGAGCAACCAATGGCTTTGCCTGGTATGGTAGATCTCGCACTCATCAACAAGCCACAAGCAGGTAGCGTGGTCTGTTTCTGCTAGGTTTACTTATGATGAACTAATTTTCCCAGACAACTTACAATGCTGGGCTGACATTTTACAGATTGTGGTGGTTTTGGAAGGATCATGAATATAATTAGATGATAATAGGTGATGTAAACATGTTAGTTTATTGTTCACTGAAGACTTCTATTTATTCAGGAGACCTGAACAAATGTGATATGGAATCTTTCCAACTGTCTGTTGGACTGGGGATGGTAGGCAACTGTTTTTGTTGGAACAATAGCAAATTTAGTGGACAGTTCAGTACATTTTGGAATAAAAAATTAGTGCCTTGATCTGTTAATATTTTGTGGGTAATAACAAAATCTGCAATAATCTTAATTCAGATTTTCAGCTGTCTCACGAGCTGTGTAGCCCTTCATAAGATAGGCAAAGGGATAGGAAGTTGCTAGGTCCATGGCTGTGATATGTATGAATATCCTGCTCTAAAGGTCCCACCACATCCATGACCATCTTTTCAAACCGCTCTGAGATTATTTCAGGCACAGACAGGGGGGCTTGACCTTGGAATGACTCTGGCAAATAATATAACTCGTAACAAACTCAGTGACATCATTGGAGAGATTACTAATAATGTTTCTTGTGGTTCCTATACCAAAATGGCCAGAAAATGAATGTGCTATTGCAATACTATGGTCTGAGAGATATGGGCAAGATGACTACTGCTCTATCAACAACATTAATGGTAGTCAACCCCATGAGCACGCTATCATGAAAAAAAATATTTTGATTGGTTTTCATCTACTTAAGATCTTATGTTAGGCAGTGACTCATCCTTAGTCTGTAACTCAATGAGAGTGGATTCGGATATGCCATCAAAACATATGGAAGGAATAGCAAAGAGAGGTTGCTCGACTGGCAGGACAAATTCTACATTGACAATCTACATCTTGTGCAGAGGGAATCATATAACTTTATCAACAAATGTCTTGAAGCTGGCATCAATTTAAGAAATAAAAGAAGCAATTTGCCTCAATTCCTGGTAGGAGCTTGTGAATATGACTCACTGCAACAATCAGATTAAATGAGTCTGGGAAAGACTCTAGGAACTCACTGGAGCACACACACAGGGATATTTTACATCTCAGTTCCTGATACTGATTCACTTCTTCACACACCAAACGATCTATTGCCTCTCTGTCAGGTTGCCATCATGGGATGGTTGTCTCCATCAACTTGTTTACCTAAGCTCTTGCTACTAAAGATGTGTCACTCAGTCTCTCATGGAATGAGGCCATTACCAGAAGAGTTCAACACTGAGTGGAAGTTTGAGCAGTGGCCAACAAATCAAACTCTCCCATAACTGGCCAATAACTTCATCTATTAAGTTATGCTTATTTTATGGTGTAGTATAGTTTATCTCAAGATTACTTTACCAGGACTCCTTGGTTTCGTTATGTCCAAAGCTTGTGAGCTGCACATCTGAAATCCTTGACTATTCCTCTCAAATATCTGCTATACATACAAGGACATCACATGCATCTCTGGAAAGTGGTCCTCTGCCAATTGTATAGCTAAAAATGGGAAGCATGCTCAAATATCTGTGGAGATCATGATCATCACAATGCAGGGCCACTTATATCTGCATGAAGTTGGCAGTATAGTGTTAGAACACGCTATCCATCTTGAGCTCTAAAAGATGGCACAATAGCCCGTTTTGGAATTACATCTCATAATAACCATCTTGATGCCTGCCAAGTAGGCAAACATCTTGTTGCCTTCAAAGGGAAGTGAGTGGACTTGAAGTAATCAGATTGAAGTCTGGCTGCTGTTTGTTTATGAGAAATGTCATTGTGACTGGACATTAATCAATATGGAGCAGGACAAGGGCTAGCGTGCCATGTGTCAGAGTTGTGATTGGACATTAATTAATACGGAGCAGGGCAAGGGCTAGCATGCCCTGTGTCAGAGTTGTGACTGGACATTAATCAATATGGAGCAGGACAAGGGCTAGCGTGCCCTGTGTCAGAGTTGTGACTGGACATTAATCAATATGGAGCAGGGCAAGGGCTAGCGTGCCCTGTGTCAGAGTTGTGACTGGACATTAATAATACGGAGCAGGGCAAGGGCTAGCATGCCCTGTGTCAGAGTTGTGACTGGACATTAATCAATATGGAGCAGGACAAGGGCTAGCGTGCCCTGTGTCAGAGTTGTGACTGGACATTAATCAATATGGAGCAGGGCAAGGGCTAGCATGCCCTGTGTCAGAGTTGTGACTGGACATTAATCAATGTGTGCAGTGTTGGAAACCATAAGAATCTGCAAACACAGCAAATTCGTGTGAAGAATATTGCGGCCCATTATCACTGCGGTCAACATCCGGGATCTCAAAAAGATCCATCCCTACTACTTGCCAGGGATATTCAGGTAGCTCAGTGGGTATCAGAGGTTCCTTCCTTGGTCGAGATCGCTTGGCACAAGTGTGGCAGTGCTCTACCATTTGCTTTAGCTGACTAGTGATGCCTGGCCACCATACTGAAGACCTGATCCTCTGCAAACAACGTTCAATCCCTTGGTGTCCCTGATGAATCTTTTCCAGAGTCTTGTGTTGCAAGCATTGAGGAATTACTATACGACTGCTGAATAATAACAAATCTTCACATTCTTTGACTCTCCAGTAGGGCTTGAGGCGAGGAGCAACCTTTTCTTTGCATGGCCAGCCAGTTTGACAGAATTGCCTTATTTCCTGGCATGTGGGATCTTGCTTTTGAGCCTCACAGTAGTCCTTTAGACGATGAGGGCTTGCTGGCAGAGCTGCTACTACTACACTGACAAACTCTTCAACCTCTTCAATGACAGAATTTGCAGAAGCCGTCATAGGAGCTCTGGATAGAGTATCTGCTGTGTAGAGCAGTTTCCCTGGTACATGCTGCATTACATAAGAGAAACTGGACAACCGTAGACGGAAGCAAATCAATCTTGGAGGCAATGAATTTAAACTTTTGGTGCTAATCAAAGCCACAAATAGCTTGTGATCTGTTTCTAGTGTGAATGAAAGGCCCAGCAAGTAGGAGCGAAACTTTTCACATGCCCAAGTCATCGCCAATGCCTCTTTCTCAATTTGGGCATAGTGACATTCCGTCTCAGACATTGCTCTGGAAGAAAACGACACTGGCTTCCATGCACCCTCATGCTCCTGCATTAGCACAGCACCCAGACCAAATGAGGAAGCATCAGCTGTGACTTTTGTGTTAGCCTTTGGGTCATAAAGAGCTAAGCAATTGAGTAAGTTCCTTCTTTACTTCAGCAAAGGCGCGATCTTGTTCAGGACCCCATGTCCAGATATTCTTTGCACTAAGACATGCTCTGAGAGGTGAGCTGAGCTCAGCAATTTTGGGAGAAAATTTCCCCAACTGATTTACCATCCCCATGGATCATCTAACATCCGTTACTGACTTGGGTGTGCTCATAGTCAGTACAGCTGACGTCTTATCCGGATCAGCTCGAATGCCCTGCTCATCGATAATATGTCCCAAAAACTTCAGGGAACGCTGCCCAAATGCACACTTCTCAGCATTGAGAGTAACTCCAGCTAGCTGGAGTCGCTTCAGAGTCTCCTGCAGCCTCAAATCATGTTCCTCTTGATTCTGCGCAAATATTAAAACATCATATATCAGACACAGCACCCCTAGTAATCCTTCTAAAATCTGGTTCATGCATTTTTGGTACACTTCAGAAGCACTGGAGATACCAAATGGTAGTTTATTAAAGCAAAATCGACCAAAAGGTGTTATAAATGTAGTTAACAGCTGACTTTGTTCTTCCAGGGGTATTTGCCAGAAGCCACTGTTCACATCTAGCTTACTGAATACTCTTGCTCCAGCAAGCTGAGCTACGGTATCATCCACTGTGGGTATTGGATACACCTCCCGTAACACACATTCATTCAAAAGTTTGAGGTTCACACATATTCTGATCGCCCCAGACTTTTTCGGAACTACCACCATCCCAGCACACCAGGGGGTGGGTTCTGACACTTTACGTATCACTCCCAATGATAACATACGATAGAGCTCTTGTTTGACCTTAGGCAGCAAAGGCACAGGTACATTTCTAGGGGCATACAAGGAAAAAGGGGTGGAATCTGCTTTTAGGTTAATTTTATGCTCCTCCCCAAAAGTTCCCAGCCCTGAAAATACCTGAGGAAACTGATCCTGTACTGCATTATTCTTGAGCTCTGTTGCACAGAGCTTCTCCATTAACTGCAGACCCATTATTGCAGGGAGCCCAAGTAGGTTGTTCTTCAAATCCTTTATCACAAATAATTCTATGTTTGTAAAGCGGTCTTGGTATGCCAACTGTTCCTGGAAACATCTTAATATCTCTAGGCTTTGCTGTGCTGGACCACACAGAGTCTTGGATGCTGGGGTTAACTTTGGTTTCTGGAGAGTTATATATGTTCCTTCTGTAATGGCTGTTACTCCTGCTCCTGTGTCCACTTTGAATTGAACGTCTATTTTTTTAATCTTTAGCGTAACCATCCAAGTAGCACTGCTGTCATTGACTGCATCCAGATAGGAAGTATCTTGGAATGTGGGATCAACCTCAGATAAAGCTGTAATTTTTGAAAAGCATCTGCTACTGAAATGGCCTTTCCTGCCACATCTGTGGCATGAAACTTCTGCTGCAGGGCACTTCTTCCCAGTGTTATGTTGGCTGTACCCACATCTGGTGCAATCTGTGGCTGTTCTGGTTCTACTAGATCCACCACTAGCTCCACCTTGTTTTCTGAACCTTGGACCACGATAACCACCTGGCCGTCTGGAGAGTTGATCCATGGATGTCTGTTTTCAGTCAATGTTTCTGCAGCTCCTCCAGTGAGCTACCCTGCTTTTTCTCCATTTCTAATTCTTTACTCTGTTCCTGTACTGCTTCCTTTTGACGAATAGTCTTCTAGATCACTCACTCTCAACCTTGGCCTCAGACGTACATTCCGCTGGGTTTTCACCATTGCAGATGTTCGCAAGTTAATCGTTGGAGCTGATTTCCTGCATTACTTTAGTCTCTTGGTGGACATCAAGCATCACATGCTTCGCGATGGACTTACCCAGTTGGCTATTCAAGGCATCATCACTTCCGACACTTCCATTTGTCTTACTACAATACCGCATGAACCCGACAACGAATATGTATCCCTTCTATGTGAATTTCTGTCAGTCACACTTCCACATATCGCTGAGTATCCTGTGAAGCACTCGGTTACACACCACATCCGGACCACTGGACCCCCAATTTCTTCTCGTGCTCGTCGTCTCACCCCAGAACGACTCAAGGTTGCTCGCCAAGAGTTTGAGGACATGCTCCAGTCCGGCATTATCCTCCCTTCGTCCAGTAGTTGGTCCTCACCCTCCACATGGTCCCCAAAAAGACTCCTGGGGATTGGCGACCATGTGGGGATTACCACACTCTGAACTCTCGCACTGTTCCGGATCACTACCTATTCAGGACTACTCTGCATCTCTCCATGGTGCTACCATCTTCAGTAAAATAGACGTCACAAGAGCGTACCACCACATCCCGGTTGAACCTGACGACGTACCCAAGACTGCCATAATCACCCCCTTTGGCCCCTATGAGTTTGTCCGCATGCCCTTTGGGTTGCGGAAAGTGGCACAATCGTTTCAGAGGTTTATGAATCAAGTTCTTCGCGGCCTCGATTTCGGTTTTGACTATGTAGACAACCATTTGGTTGCAAGCTCTTCTCTAGAGGCATGTTCACAATATCTCCGGCTTGTCCTGGAATGTTTATCTTCTCATGGCCTCACCATCAATCCCGGGGCGTGCCCTCTCTCTCATTTCTGGGCCAGTGAGGGCATCAACCCTTTAGAGGAGAAAGTTTAAGCTGTGCGTGACCTTCCACAACCTACCTGTCAGCGTAAGCTTCGAGAATTTCTGGGGCTTGTTCAATTTTACAGACGTTTCCTGCCGTCTAGTGCCACACTCATGCAACCTCTCCACCAGTTACTCACCACTTTAAGGACAAATTGACCCCTCTTCAATGGACAGACGAAGCTGTTGCCGCCTTCAACGCTACCAAGGCAGCTCTCGCTGATGCCATGCTTCACATCCACCCCATACCAAACACTCCCACATGTCTGATGACTGATGCCTCTAACACCACCGTCGGAGCAGTCCTCCAGCAGTACACCGGAACTACCTGACAGCCCGTCGCTTTCTCCTCCAAGACAGCTGAGACCAGGTACAGTACCTTTGACAGAGAGTTACTGGCTATGTATCTTTCTATCAAGCATTTTCGCCACTTTGTGGAGGGACGTTCATTTCATATCCTGACGGACCACAAGCCGCTCACACATGCCCTGGACACTCGATCCCCATGACAAGCTCGTCACCTGGACTACATTGCCCAGTTCACATCTGACATTCGATACGTCAAGAAAACTGCCAATGCCCCGGGAGATGCATTGTCTAGGATCGAGATCAACGCTATTTGCGATAGATTGCCCCCGGTGGTCGATTTTAGGGCAATGGCTCACGCTCAAGCCAGTGATGAAGACATCTCACGTCTCAAATCCTCACCGTCCTCCCTCAAGCTGGAAGTAGTAACCCTAGCCATGTCTGATTCATCCATTCTATGCGACACTTCCACGGGTGTCACATGACCACTTGTGCCTAAGGACTATCGTCGCACTGTGTTCGAGTCTCTACATAACCTCTCTCACCCCAGCATTCATTCAACTCAAAGTCTCCTGACCACTCGTTATGTCTGGCCAAGCATCCAGTCCGACATACGGAAATGGACTTGTACCTGCCTCCAGTGCCAGAAGTCCAAAATACAACGACGTACTCGCTCACCCCTTTCTACATTCGCCATTCCGAGTCATCGTTTTTATCACGTGCACATCGACATTGTAGGTCCACTATGGTTTCAGCTACATGTTGACTTATATCGACCGATTCACATGTTGGCTCGAAGCATTTCCTATGGTCAACATCACTGCGGAGACATGCGCATCCACATTCGTGTCTGGGTGGATTGCACGATTTGGCGTCCCCGCAACGATTACCTCTGACAGAAGACGTCAGTTTGAATCCTCTTTGTGGGAACAGCTGACACGTCTTCTTGGTATCCAGCGTATTCACACCACAGCATACCACCCGATCGCAAATGGCTTGGTGGAACGACTTCACCGTCAGCTCAAAGCCGCCCTAAAGACATATTCTGCCGAGTATTGGACGTAGTCACTTCCGATGGTGTTACTAGGAATGCGTAAGCACTAAAGGAGGATCTTCACTGCACAACAGCGGAACTCGTGTATGGGACAACACTTCATCTCCCAGGGGAATTCTACGCTCCTGCAGCTTCCCCCAGCGACCCTTCCAGTTATGTGTCTACCCTCAAATCTTCAATGCAACTTGGACGGTCACGTCCTGCCAGAGAGACGCCTTTTCCGCGATTGTGGGGTTGTAAATCCCACTGACGTTCTGGACTATGTAATTGATAAAACAGAACACAATAGCAAATGAATAATGATTCAAAATGTGTAACTAAGGTAAAATGAAAAAGTGTATGTGTTATAAGTTAGTGAAAGTCAAACATTGACGAACATTGACGACAGTTAAATAGCATGCGTGCTTTTCTTCAGGTATCCTTGCAGGCCTGAACACACTCCCGGGAAAGAGAAGCTCCATCTGACACTCTGAGTACTGGAACTAACTTCCCTACAGTCCTCTTATATGTCTTTCCATTGCAGAAGACAGTAGCCACACTGACAAGTCCACCAGCCCCTGGATGGACTTCATGTACTCTAGCTAATGGCCAGACTCGATGACCACAGTTCTCTTCTTTTAGTAGTACCAGGTCACCTTTGTTTAAATTAGCCTTTCTACTTTGCCATTTCTTTCGCTGCTGAAGAGTTTGGAGATAAATAGTGTGCCATTGATCCCAGAGGTCTGCTGACAAGCGATTCATCAAGTTCCAACGTCGGAGACTGCATATTTTAGCACCTTTGGCTGGAAGAGAACGAAGAGGTCTGCCGATCAAGAATGACCAGCAGTAAGTAAATCTGACCCATCAGGAGAGGTAGAATGAACAGGTAGAAGAGGCTGGCTGTTGAGTGTAGCTTCTACTTCAGCGAGAACAGTAGTCAACTCTTCAAAGGTAAGGCGGTGGTCTCTTACATGCTTCCGAAGCAATGTTTTCATTGTTTTGACTCCAGCTTCCCACATTCCACCAAAATGTGGAGACATGCTTGGAGAAAACTTCCAGTCAATAGAATTTGATGCTGAAAAATTGTGGATAGTATCTGCAATCTTCTTGCTTTGCAACATGGAGTGTAGTTCTGACAACTCATTTTTGGCTCCCATGAAATTAGTACCGTTGTCTGAAAGAATGGTCTTGGGAACTTCGTGTCTAGCCACGAAGTGAGTGAGAGCAGCTAGAAAGGCTTCAGAAGTGAGGTCTGAAGCTAGATCTATGTGAACAGCTTTGGTAGAAAAACATACAAATAAACAGACATAAACTTTCACTAATGTGGGTTTACATGGACTTCCCTGTTTGATGCACAATGGTCCAGCGTAGTCAATCCCAACATGAGTAAAAGGGGGTGATGGCTGTAAGCGTTCAGGAGGTAGTTGTCCCATAAGCTGATCTGTAATTCTGACGTAGGACCGTTGACAGGTCACACATGACCGGCTGATATGATGAATGAGTGACTTCAGCCCACTAATGTAGTAGTTATCTGCCAGAATTGCTAGCATAGCTCCTATTCCAGCGTGTCCAGAATCTATATGGACCTGTAAAACTAAACACTTTGAGGGTGATTACTGGGCATAATAATAGGATGTTTCACATTACTAGGGACAGAAGCAAGATTCAATCTCCCACCAATTCGTAATAACCCGTCTTGATCAATGAGAGGGTACAATGAAAGGATGGAATATTTAATGGGTATGGGTTTGCCATGAGTGAGGTGATATATTTCTGAGTGAAAAGACTGAGATTGAGAGAGTGATATGAGCTTGGTTTTTGCTGAACATAATTCTGAAGAAGTCAATCGATCCTCGGTGATGATGTTAGCCTTGCGAGTGTTATAGAAAAAACGTCTAATCCATGCTATTACGGCTACTAGCTTGTGAAAAGAAGAAAAATGGTTCCACAGATCGAAATCTGGAGCTGGTTGTCGGATGAGTAAGACCGTAGACTTCAGTTCAGGAAGTTCACGACTCAAATTGATATCGGGTCTTCTCGGCCAATCCTCTGGCGGTCTAAGTAACCACTTCGGTCCTTGCCACCACAAAGAACTGTCTAAGAGTTCTTGAGTGTATATCCCTCTGGAAGCTAAATCTGCTGGGTTTACTTTGATAGATACGTATCTCCAGTGACCTGCAGGTATCAACTTAGTAATTTGTGTCACTTTGTTGGCAACGTAGACTTTTAGGCGGGTTGGAGCCATGTTAAGCCAACCAAGAACTACGGATGAGTCGCACCAAGTGAATATATTTGATACTGGAATGTCCCTGTTTGCTGTACCAGGCGAGCAAGAAGAAGTGCTCCTGAAAGCTCTAGTCTAGGTATAGTACTTCCATTCAAGGGTGCTACTTTGGTTTTAGAGGTAACCAAACTGACAGTGACTGTAGAGTCTTGATGAAGTGACCGAAGATAGACTACTGCTCCATAGGCTTCCTGTGAAGCATCGCAATAACCATGAAGTTGCTTCTGTATCACACGTGAATCACTTTTGTGTATCTTCTGGGAACAGGATTTTCTGTAATAAGGTGTAGATTCCTGCTCCATTTCTCCCAGACAGGAAGAAGATCAGAAGGAATCGGATTGTCCCAGTCTATCTTCCTCTTCCAAACTTGTTGGAGCAAAATCTAATCTTGACTGTGACTGGTAAATACCAACCCATTACGTCAAATGTTTTTCCCACAGCTGATGCTAATTGACGTTTGGTAGGTATTTCGATGTCATCAAGAACAGGTGTACAGACATGGAGCGTGTCAGTGGAAGTGTTCCAATGAAGGTTTTTGGACACTCAGATGGAGAGATCATTAGGTCTGAGTTGTCTACTTCCTTGAGTTCAGTAGGTAGATCAGCAAGTAACTCTTGAGAATTAGATCTCCATTTTCGAAGAGTAAAGCAAGCTAGAGACAAGAGAGAGTTGAGATCTGATCTTAGTTGCTTGGCTTCAGCAAGACTATCTGCTCCAGTAAGGCAATCATTTACATAGAACGATTGTTGAACAACTTATGAAGCCTAAACAAAATTGTTCTTGTGGTCTTCAGCAACCTGAAGTAAAGCTTTGAAGCTAGAAAAGGTAAGGACGTAATGCCGAAAGTGACGCGACACATTCGCCAATCTTGTATCTGACCGTCAGCATCTTTGTGAAGAAATCGGTGAAGGTCTCTGTCAGATTCTAATAGGCCAACCTCCCTAAACATTTTCGAAATATCTGCTGACATACCAATTCTGTGAGTCCTGAAGGGATAATTCATTCGAAGAAGCAGCTGATCCATCAAAAACAATTCGAAGCTTGGTAGTAGTACTGCTTTCCTTAATCACTCCATGAGTAGGAAGGTAGAAAACATCGCCTATAGGGTTGCATATCTCCGTACTTGGGACCAATTCAGCATGTCCAAGGACTCGTTCATCTAAGCCTAAATGGAATGCTTGCCATTGATTTTTATTGCATAAGGAGCGTTTGTTTTGCTGGTACCGTCTGAGTGCGATATTCCTAGATTCTCTCAAAGAAAGAGAAGGAGTTTTCCTAGGTAAGGACACTGAAAATCTTCCTTGAGAATCTCTTATTGTGGTGGTTTGGAAATTTTCTAAGGCTCGCTTGTCTTCATGGCTAAGTAAGTATTCGCTTGGAACTTCTTCCCGAGACCAGAAATGCTGAAGAATTTCTTCCGTGTTAGCATCAACGGATGCTGAAATGTTCATGCCAGATGAAGAGTTAGTAGGCTTAGAAGTTTGACCTCCAACAATCCAGCCAAACACTGAATTCCAAGTGCGAAAGGAACGGTCAGGCGTAGACTCAGATTGGTCGTATAAACAACGGTTGGAGTCGGCTATGCTTAGGAGTAAATTGATTTGACCTGACTGGCCAAATTCAGGGTCAGCAAGTTGTTTACCCTCGAGGAATGGTAATGCTCGAATTCCACTCAAGTCTTGGGGACCGTAGTCTGAAGTAATCTGGTTCACCACATGAGCCTGAATGGAAACTTCTTCACCTCCAGTTTCACGAGCAGAACTCAAGGTACAATTCACAACATACTTAGAAGTCACACACTTCGTCCCGTTGAGACCAGTTATTTCGTGAATACGATGCTGCTTCTTAGCTTTCAAAGATTGTGCTAGTCTAGAAGAAATGAGTGTAATGCCAGACCCAGCATCCATCAGAACTCTGGCTTTACATTTTCTTCCTAAGACAGAGACAGTTGATAAAGCAGTAGCAGGCATGTAGGCAAATGTAGAAAGTGTGTCAGAGCTTTGCTGCTGATATAGGGAGGTAGTAACACTAGAAGGAGGAATAGCAACTCCAGAGGGAGTAGTAATTGCAGAGACTACAGAAGAAGCATTATTAGGTGTAGAGGCTACAGAGGGAGCAGCAGCGGGTGCTAGTGTACTCGAGTTAGTTGTAGTTTGTGGTTGTCTGCTAGTCTTGCGCTGAACGTCTGACTTATGTAAGAGACTATGGTGTTTGCTACCACACTCCCTACAAGTGTTCTTGCTAGAGCAATTTTCTATTGAGTGGGACTTGCTTTAGCAATTAAAACATAGATGGTGTCGTCTAGCTATATTGTATCTCTTGTCTATGGTAAGTCCGCGAAATTGTGGACATTGATAAATTGAGTGACCAGAATCACAGCAGGGAAAGTGTTCTTGATTCTGTCCTTGAACGTGCAAAGCTTTAGGTCAGTAAGAAGGATGTGAAGTCGTTGAAACTTGCGATTGAGACGAAGGTTTGGGTGGAACTATGGCTTCTACAGCTTGAGAACGACGTTTCAGAAATTTGAGTCAGTCAGCAAGAGTTGGTGGTAAGTTTGACTCAGAGGTAAAGTCAGACCACAGCTTAGAGAGCACAGTAGGTAGCAGAGGTTCTACCATAGCAACGATTAGTTGTTCAAACGTGGCTCCATCACACGATTTCATACCGCAGCTGTGGCGAGTAAGATTGTGTACGTTTTGACATAGACTTTCATAAGTATCTTGCATGGGCTTAAGTTGTGACAGCTTCTGAACGTGGTGTCTGTATACAATCTTATTACGATCATACCGTTCTTGGAGTGCTTTAACACACTCGCTATAGGAACCACTAGCACTATGGACTCGGACGATAGCTTTAGCTCCTTTGTCAGACATCGCATTCTCTAAGCAGCTTATCTTTTCATGTTCAGATAAACCAGATTTGTTAGCAGAGCTAGTCAATAACAATCAAATCCTTTTTTAATGAATTACAGAACTGTGAATCATACACATACACACACACAAAGTTCTGAGATTGGATGCATGATTATGATGATGGAATTGCAACATTGAGTCAGCAGTATGACTAAACCAAAATTATCTGTTAGGGACAACTAAAGTAAGAAGAAGCTGAAGTAAGAAAATCTTCATATTCAATTTTAAGGATTTCATAAGAATCTCTGCAAGCTTTAGTATTTAGTGAAGAAGTATTAATGAGAATGCTCGCGTCATGCTTGATACAACTACCAGAACACCAAGTTTGATACTGAATATACAAGTTTTCAAAATCATCCAACATCTGGGAATGCTTAAGTAACACTTGATTATCTTTAATAAAGTCAGGATTATCCTCTCTAGGTGCAGTTACTTCTTCAATAAGATTCTGTAATGCTTCATGTTCATTAACTAAATCCTTAAGTTTACTAAGCTTACTAGTAATTTCAGTTGATTTGATTTCCTGTAGAGGAGTCTTGGAAAGGGTGATGAGATACTGTTCTTGTCGAGTAATTGTACTCTGACGAGATCTTCTTTTCTGCTTGAGTACATCGACATCCATGAGTTCGGCATAGATGACTTCGTAGTTGTTGGACATGTTGAGAGAAATCTAAGGTGATAATATAGTTCAGAATGAAAATATGAATATTTGAGATATTGTTTGTGGTGAAGAGAAAATACATGAACAAACGAAGTGACAGAGCAACCTCACATTGTCCACTGGTACCCTGACAGATGCTGCACCGAAGTGGAGTTCTAATCGCGAAATCCAGGAGAATTCCCAAAGTGAGGTAGAGGAGAGGCAGGTTGCGTTCAGTTGGTCGTCTGAAGAGAGAATTTCTATAGGCCGAAAGAAAGAGACTTAGATTGGAAGAAGATAAAGATTCAGGATAATTCTATCCGGCTCGAAGGACCAAAAATGGACGGTCACGTCCTGCCAGAGAGACACCTTTTCCGCGATTGTGGGGTGGTAAGTCCCACTGACGTTCTGGACTTTGTAATTGATAATACAGAACACAATAGTAAATGAATAATGATTCAAAATGTGTAAAATGAAAAAAAGTGTATGCGTTATAAGTTAGTGAAAGTCAAACATCGATGACAGTTAAATGAGCATGCGTGCTTTCCTTCAGGTATCCTTGCAGGCCTGAACACAACTTTTACATGCTACACCACCACGACCAGCACATTGAGCTACATATGTTAGTCCTGCACTTCTTCTTGTACACATGTGTTTATACGGTCACGACGCCACGAGAAAACTGCTTCAACAGCCTTACAATGGGCTATACAAGGTCCTCAAGCGGGACGACAAGCATTTTGTTGTTGACATTAATAATCGTCACTGGTCTACCTGGACTGGTTGAAACCCGCACACAGTGATGACTCGCCCCCGTGTACAATTCCTGTGGACGCCACTCCGCATACTTCACCTCCCACCGGAGCACATAGTGCCCAGGTACCCCCTACTGCTACGCAGACTACAAAGTCAGGACGTCGTGTCCCGATGGCCTCGTCATCTTAAAGATTGCATGCCCTAGCAGTTCACTAGGAGGGGAGTACTATGGCAGACACTCAGAACTTCCTAAACTTTACGTCATCATTACCTCACATTTATATCACGTCATTTTTCTTATTTTTATGGTCATCGATCTTTACCAAATATAATTTGGGGAACGCACGTGAAATAATTAGTGCCTTGCTAGTTAGTGTGACCAGAGCTAGATAGTTCTTCTCCTTACCCGATACACTAATCAACATGGAGCAGGGCAAGGGCTAGCGTGCCCTGTGTCAGAGTTGTGAATGGACATTAATCAATATGGAGCAGGGCAAGGGCTAGCGTGCCCTGTGTCAGAGTTGCGACTGGACATTAATCAATATGGAGCAGGGCAAGGGCTAGCATGCCCTGTGTCAGAGTTGTGACTGGACATTAATCAATATGGAGCAGGGCAAGGGCTAGCGTGCCCTGTGTCAGAGTTGCGAATGGACATTAATCAATATGGAGCAGGGCAAGGGCTAGCGTGCCCTGTGTCAGAGTTGCGAATGGACATTAATCAATATGGAGCAGGGCAAGGGCTAGCGTGCCCTGTGTCAGAGTTGCGACTGGACATTAATCAATATGGAGCAGGACAAGGGCTAGCGTGCCCTGTGTCAGAGTTGCGACTGGACATTAATCAATATGGAGCAGGGCAAGAGCTAGCGTGCCCTGTGTCAGAGTTGCGACTGGACATTAATCAATATGAAGCAGGACAAGGGCTAGCGTGCCATGTGTCAGAGTTGCGACTGGACATTAATAAATACGGAGCAGGGCAAGGGCTAGCGTGCCCTGTGTCAGAGTTGTGACTGGACATTAATTAATACGGAGCAGGACAAGGGCTAGCATGCCCTGTGTCAGAGTTGTGAATGGACATTAATCAATATGGAGCAGGGCAAGGGCTAGCGTGCCCTGTGTCAGAGTTGTGATTGGACATTAATTAATACGGAGCAGGGCAAGGGCTAGCATGCCCTGTGTCAGAGTTGTGAATAGACATTAATCAATATGGAGCAGGGCAAGGGCTAGCGTGCCATGTGTCAGAGTTGCGACTGGACATTAATAAATACGGAGCAGGGCAAGGGCTAGCATGCCCTGTGTCAGAGTTGTGAATAGACATTAATAAATACGGAGCAGGGCAAGGGCTAGCGTGCCCTGTGTCAGAGTTGTGACTGGACATTAATAAATACGGAGCAGGGCAAGGGCTAGCGTGCCCTGTGTCAGAGTTGCGACTGGACATTAATAAATACGGAGCAGGGCAAGGGCTAGCATGCCCTGTGTCAGAGTTGTGACTGGACATTAATAAATACGGAGCAGGGCAAGGGCTAGCATGCCCTGTGTCAGAGTTGTGAATGGACATTAATCAATATGGAGTAGGGCAAGGGCTAGCATGCCCTGTGTCAGAGTTGTGATTGGACATTAATTAATACGGAGCAGGGCAAGGGCTAGCATGCCCTGTGTCAGAGTGTGAATGGACATTAATCAATATGGAGCAGGGCAAGGGCTAGCGTGCCATGTGTCAGAGTTTAACTAAACATAAATCAATAGGGGCAGAACAAGGGCTAACATGAGAGGTGTCACTGGACATTTATCGATGTGACTCTGTTTACAGGGTATTAGCATCCAAACACATTGGGACTGTTTGGATAACTGAAATGTACAAATAACTACACCATAATAATAAAGGGTGTTGTCATGCAGTTCTTCATGTCTGCATGTGCTACAATTTATTTTGGGTGTTCAGTAACTGAAGTGTTGGGTCAATTATGTTGGGATAACACATTCTATTGTACAACATATTTTTATCGTAATTTGATGTACTTGAAATGAATGGTCTAAAATATTTCTACAGTTAGCTATGCTTGAATGCTCTGGTTTTGCTGTAATAATAATACCACATGGGTAGTGGGTGAAATGCGTGATGATCCAGCTTTGCTTTTATACACATCTCCATGTAGTCACCCACTAACGCTAATGTTACCCCCTCTCTAGCGAAAGTTTCTATATCAAATCCTGCCAAGTGTCTATCCATTGATTGGAAAGCCAGATATGCCATGTTTGTGTGTTAAGATATATAATAATTGTAGTCTAGCTAAAGTTATTGTACAGTTAATAGGAAGCTCTTATTGTTTCGTGAGGAACATTCCCAGGAACTATGTACTTCCTTTGAGTTTTTACGGTGGGCGGGCCCAATGAATGCGCGCATGTTCTTACTTCTACACCCACCACATATCACGTGGCCAATCCGCGTACTAAAGCGTTTTTCCACCTCTGAAAAAGGGGTTGTGCTTCTATTATGAAGTAGGTGTGGTTAAATTGACACACCACCAACAGCGGAGTGAGAGCCATCAGCCGTTAAAATTCACCGCTTCTAACCGACTTGTAAGACATTTTCTGATTTTCTGTTTATGGATTCTATTATGAAGTCCTAGGTAGCGTAGGCAGTATGGAAATTCTCACTTAACTTTTCCTTTCACTACCCCAACCTTATCGGTCACTCGTATTGTGTTTTGTGTGAGAGATAGCTGCCAGAAGGCGCGCAATGGAGAAGCTCCAGTCTGGTCAGATGATTGAATGGAATGACTTGGACAAGAGGAAGTTTTACGTAATTGGTCCTAGTTGCTTCTTGCTTGTGCGTGGATTTATTTACCCTTTCAATTTAATCAAAACCAGATTGTTTATGCAACAGAAGAGCAGTCTATACTCTGGAACTTTGGATGCATTTCGTAAAGTAGTGCGCCATGAAGGTTTCAGAGGTCTTTATAAAGGATTTATGGTGTCCTCTTTTGGTATGTTGTCAGGACAACTGTATATAACAACATACGAGGTAGTTCGATCTCGCCTGGGTGGCTATAATTCAGAAGTGAAGGGACTGGTTGCTGGAGCCTGTGCAACTTTAGTGGGCCAAACTGTGACTGTGCCTATTGATGTCGTCTCTCAGATTATGATGATGCAAGGTCAAGTAGTTCGTGCCACAAAACCTGGCAAAGATTCTTATATTTTGGTAAAGAATGTTGATTACATCATTCCTCGGCAGGACACAGTGAAGTTGAGAGGGGCTATGAGTATTGTCACAGACATTATCCACAGTGAAGGTATACGTGGCCTCTACCGTGGCTACTTGGTCAGCCTCTTAACGTATGCTCCAAACTCTGCTCTTTGGTGGGGCTCCTACACTGGTTTCTATCGGAAGGCAATGGAGAAGGAGGCAATAAGAAGTCTTCCTGTGCCAGTGGTTCAGGCTCTGTGTGGTATGTCTGGTGGGCTCCTGGCAGCAGTTTGCACTAATCCACTAGACGTATTCAGAACTAGATATCAGGTAAGACCAAATACAGCTGGTGGTCCTGATGTACTGGATGCATTAAGAAGTACAGTAAACCCTCAATTATCCAAACACCTCAGGACCGAGGGTTGTTTGGATATTTGAAATGTTCGGATATTCGAAATAAGTCATTTTGAATGGGGTCTTAATCTCTTTATCTACAGCAAAATTCCAATGAATATCATTATAATTACAAAAAATGGTGTTTGGATTAGCGAGTTTGGGTTCGGATAACTGAGGGTCTACTGCAGTAGGATGCATAGGATACCTAAATATACAACCTATAGTTTTATAAGTTTTCCATGAACCTCACAGTAGTCTTAATTCTATGACAATATACTCCGTTTGTTGTGTTTATTGCATCTTACTTTGTGTTAACCTCCTAATATAATGGCCGTCTGTACACTACAAAATTGTCAAGAAATAGACTTCTGAAGAAGAATGCCATCCTTACCTTCATGAACTAGAGCTAGAACATAAGCTTCAGGCAATTCATTATAGCAACTTTTTTTGCTCTGTTCCAGTTTTGGGTACAGATCTATTTGTGTGGTAAAGAGCAGTGACAGATAATATAAAGGTGTTTATAATGTAACCTTGTCCATTGAATTGAAACTAGGCTGGTTTACTTGCAACTTGTGCACAGTGTTCTCATTGTGTGGGGCCAGGTCCAGTAGTGTTCTCATTGTGTGGGGCCAGGTCCAGTAGTGTTCTCATGGTGTGGGGCCAGGTCCAGTAGTGTTCTCATGGTGTGGGACCAGGTCCAGTAGTGTTCTCATGGTGTGGGGCCAGGTCCAGTAGTGTTCTCATGGTGTGGGGCCAGGTCCAGTAGTGTTCTCATGGCGTGGGGCCAGGTCCAGTAGTGATCTCGTGGTGTGGGGCCAGGTCCAGTAGTGTTCTCATGGTGTGGGACCAGGTCCAGTAGTGTTCTCAGGTCCAGTAGTGTTCTCATGGTGTGGGACCAGGTCCAGTAGTGTTCTCATGGTGTGGGGCCAGGTCCAGTAGTGTTCTCATGGTGTGGGACCAGGTCCAGTAGTGTTCTCATGGTGTCCAGTAGTGATCTCATGGTGTGGGGCCAGGTAGTGTTCTCATGGCGTGGGGCCAGGTCCAGTAGTGATCTCGTTGTGTGGGGCCAGGTCCAGTAGTGATCTCGTTGTGTGGGGCCAGGTCCAGTAGTGATCTCGTTGTGTGGGGCCAGGTCCAGTAGTGATCTCGTTGTGTGGGGCCAGGTCCAGTAGTGATCTCGTTGTGTGGGGCCAGGTCCAATAGTGATCTCGTTGTGTGGGGCCAGGTCCAGTAGTGATCTCGTTGTGTGGGGCCAGGTCCAGTAGTGATCTCGTTGTGTGGGGCCAGGTCCAGTAGTGATCTCGTTGTGTGGGGCCAGGTCCAATAGTGATCTCGTTGTGTGGGGCCAGGTCCAGTAGTGTGTTCTCCAGTAGTGTGTGGGGATGGGGCCAGGTCCAGTAGTGTTCTCATGGTGTGGGGCCAGGTCCAGTAGTGTCATGGTGTGGGGCCAGGTCCAGTAGTGATTGGGGCCAGGTCCAGTGTGGTGGTGTGGGGCCAGGTCCAGTAGTGATCTAGTGTTCCAGTAGTGTTCATGGTGTGGGGCCAGGTCCAGTAGTGTTCTCATGGTGTGGGGCCAGGTCCAGTAGTGTTCTCATGGCGTGGGGCCAGGTCCAGTAGTGATCTCGTGGTTGGGGCCAGGTCCAGTAGTGATCTCATGGTGTGGGACCAGGTCCAGTAGTGTTCTCATGGCGTGGGGCCAGGTCCAGTCGTGTTCTCATGGTGTGGGACCAGGTCCAGTAGTGTTCTCATGGTGTGGGACCAGGTCCAGTAGTGATCTCGTGGTGTGGGACCAGGTCCAGTAGTGATCTCGTGGTGTGGGACCAGGTCCAGTAGTGTTCTCATGGTGTGGGACCAGGTCCAGTAGTGTTCTCATGGTGTGGGACCAGGTCCAGTAGTGTTCTCATGGTGTGGGACCAGGTCCAGTAGTGTTCTCGTGGTGTGGGACCAGGTCCAGTAGTGATCTCGTGGTGTGGGACCAGGTCCAGTAGTGTTCTCATGGCGTGGGGCCAGGTCCAGTAGTGTTCTCATGGCGTGGGACCAGGTCCAGTAGTGTTCTCATGGCGTGGGGCCAGGTCCAGTCGTGTTCTCATGGTGTGGGACCAGGTCCAGTAGTGTTCTCATGGTGTGGGACCAGGTCCAGTAGTGATCTCATGGTGTGGGACCAGGTCCAGTAGTGTTCTCATGGTGTGGGACCAGGTCCAGTAGTGTTCTCGTGGTGTGGGACCAGGTCCAGTAGTGTTCTCGTGGTGTGGGACCAGGTCCAGTAGTGATCTCGTGGTGTGGGACCAGGTCCAGTAGTTCTCATGGTTGGGGGCCAGTCCGTAGTGATCATGGTGTGGGCCAGGTCCAGTAGTGTTCTCAGGGGGGGCCAGGTCCAGTATGTCTCATGGCGTGGGGCCAGGTCCAGTAGTGTTCTCATGGCGTGGGGCCAGGTCCAGTCGTGTTCTCATGGCGTGGGACCAGGTCCAGTAGTGTTCTCATGGCGTGGGACCAGGTCCAGTAGCGTTCTCATGGCGTGGGGCCAGGTCCAGTAGTGTTCTCATGGTGTGGGACCAGGTCCAGTAGTGTTCTCATGGTGTGGGACCAGGTCCAGTAGTGTTCTCATGGTGTGGGGCCAGGTCCAGTAGTGATCTCGTGGTGTGGGACCAGGTCCAGTAGTGATCTCATGGTGTTGGGCCAGGTCCAATAGTGATCTCATTGTGTGGGGCCAGGTCCAGTAGTGATCTCGTGGTGTGGGGCCAGGTCCAATAGTGATCTCGTGGTATGGGGGCCAGGTCCAGTAGTGATCTCGTGTGTGGGGGGCCAGTTCCAGTAGTGTTCTCATGGCGTTGTGGGCCAGGTCAGTAGTGGATCTCGTGGTATGGGGCCATGTCTCAGTAGTGATCCGTTGTGTGGGGCCAGGTCCAGTAGTGTTCTCATGGTGTGGGGCCAGGTCCAGTAGTGATCTCATGGTGTGGGGCCAGGTCCAGTAGTGATCTCGTTGTGTGGGGCCAGGTCCAGTAGTGTTCTCATGGTGTGGGGCCAGGTCCAGTAGTGATCTCGTGGTATGGGGCCAGGTCCAGTAGTGTTCTCATGGTGTGGGGCCAGGTCCAGTAGTGATCTCGTGGCGTGGGGTCAGGTCCAGTAGTGATCATATACAGTGACTACTAATGAGTAATGATTGTGTGTGTGTGTGTGTGTGTAGCTGGAAGTGTCGCGTACAGTGACTACTACTATGAGCAAGTTGTGGAAAGAAGAAGGGATTAATTTTGCTCATAAAGGTCTCAGTGCAAGAATCATCTCCACAGTTCCTACAAGTGCTCTTCTCGTCATCAGCTATGAGTGGGTGAAAAGACTCAGTCTAAAGCAATCTTAATTCACGAACAAACAGGTCTTCAGTTCCATTTTTTATTTATCTAATTTTTATACATTATTTATTATGAATTATTTATTATAGGTTTAAATTCTATTGCAAGTACATTCAGTTGGCGGGGTTTGAATTCATTGGCATGAATATTAAGAGAGGGCGTGGCATAGCTTGCCAGTGCAGGAGAGGGTGTAGCATAGTTTGCCATTGACAGTGCAGGCGAGGGCGTGGCATGGCTTGCCAGTGCAGAATAGTCCCAACTTCTGGCATCTTCAGAAGAGCATAAATGAGTAGCTGAAGAACTTGCAACTGTGGTATTAGTAAGGGTTGCTATGGAGACAGCTGTGGTACCAGTGGGAGCTGCTATGGAGACCGCAGCTGTGGCACTAGTAAGGGTTGTTATGGAAACAGCAGTGTTGCTAGATGTCACCACAGGAGTTAGAAGGGTACTCAGAATTCTTGTTCTACTCACAGTTGTTGTTGATGATGATGTGTAGGTATCCTTTGCTGCTTTTACACAGTCCACCATGTGCTTGTATTGAATCTAAAAAAAGTAACCATATTGTAATAACAACAATAATACTTTTATTATAATAATAAATAATATTATCTATAATCAGTAACAACAACAACCAATGATGTGTGCATTCCTGAATTGTTTATTAGAGCCACGTTGGTAAAGCACAACCATAAACTGGTTGGGAAGCCTTGTCACATTCATTACAAAGGCAATGAAGAACCAAGGGTGCGAACCCTCAGTGTTACTATACTATACTAGCTAGCAGGGTGCGAACTTTCAGTGTTACTATACACTAGCTAGCTATTACTAAGACCAAAAGAATAATTTATTTGGAGCAGTATCAATATGATTATGCTGTGGCTCATGCAAGTTAATATGTAACTTGTGCAGTGAAACAGTTGACGTTAATGCTGCCTTCATAAGAGAAGCTAAACATATAAAGTTACACTCATCTCACCAGTAGTTTCAATGGGAAACTGGTAAATCACTGAGAATATAGTGCAATGCAAAACGACAGTGGGCAGCAAAGAAGTTATTCGTTCATATGAGTATGGCATGACAATAGGGGGTGTTATCAACAATCACTTACGATTGTACGGCCAAAAACTAGGATCTACTTTTTGTTGTATGGCAGAATGATTGACTCACAGGCAAACTGAGTGCTGTAATCCTCTCATGCATGCACGCTGAGGGTTAATTAGGAAACGAAAGCTGGTGAGTTCGGAGTTTATTCAGCAATCGTTTCATAGAGCCTAAGTCACAATCATGGAGAGAAGGACAGAGAGACTGAGAAGCAGGAGAGATAACAATGGAGAAGAGAATTCATGACTTGGAAGAAAGAGCTGAAGGGAAATTAGAGGAACGGACTCGGGAAGAAAGAGAGCAAGAAAGAGAACTGATGTAGTTCTTAATAGCGCTGAGGTTTCGCACCTTTGGTGCTTCATCATTATTGCATTTACAGGGCCCTGCCCTGCCTATAAAATGTATATTACAACATTTCCCCTTGCTGTATGCTTTAACTATAACACACAGTTAATTGGCAGTGTTTCATACAGGGGGGGGGGGGGGGGGGGGGGGGGGGGGTGGGGGGGGAGCCCTGGGATCTCCCCCCCCAACCTCTGATCTCCCCCCCCCCCCCAAACTCATTTCTTTACACAAACTTTTATAATAGAATAATGTACCAATTACAGTCTAATGCGCCTATTTTTTTCTTTAAAAATGTCCAGAATTTCATTAAGATTAACTTCATTTAAGTCTGGGCCTTCAATGGCAATTCTCATAAGGTGAGTCAAGTTTTCATCAGACAAGCGATTCCTTAGCCTGGTCTTTATCATCTTCATGTGACTAAACGATCTTTCGACGGTTGCTGTTCCAACTGGAGGTGCTAGTAAAATTTTGGCCAGATTATAAACTTCTGGGAAAATCTCACTGAAAATTCTCCCCCCCCCAAACTGAAAATCCTGTATGAAACCCTGATTGGGATTGTACCACTGTAGGTTTAGCAGGGTAAGGGAGGGTTTAGCAGGGTAAGGGAGGGTTCAGCAGGGTAAGGGAGGGTTCAGCAGGGTAAGGGAGGGTTCAGCAGGGTAAGGGAGGGTTCAGCAGGGTAAGGGAGGGTTCAGCAGGGTAAGGGAGGGTTCAGCAGGGCAAGGGAAGGTTCAGTAGGGTAAGGGAGGGTTCAGCATAATAAGGGAGGGTTCAGCAGGGTAAGGGAAGGTTCAGTAGGGTAAGGGAGGGTTCAGCAGAGTAAAGTAGGGTTCAGTAGGATAAGGGAGGGTTCAGCAGAGTAAAGGAGGGTTCAGTAGGGTAAGGGAGGGTTCAGTAGGGTAAGGGATGGTTCAGCAGGGTAAAGGAGGGTTCAGCAGAGTAAGGGAAGGTTCAGCAGAGTAAGGGAAGGTTCAGTAGGGTAAGGAAAGGTTCAGTAGGGTAAGGGAGGGTTCAGCAGAGTAAGGGAGGGTTCAGCAGAGTAAAGGAGGGTTCAGCAGGGTAAGGGAGGGTTCAGCAGGGTAAGGGAGGGTTCAGCAGGGTAAGGGAGGGTTCAGCAGGGTAAGGGAAGGTTCAGCAGAGTAAAGGAGGGTCCAGTAGGGTAAGGGAGGGTTCAGCAGGGTAAGGTAGGGTTCAGCAGGGTAAGGGAAGGTTCAGTAGGGTAAGGGAGGGTTCAGTAGTGTTCAGTAACGTAAGGGAGGGTTCAGCAGGGCAAGTGTTCAGGCCACACCCTGGATGATGACTGGCTTGTTGACTATTCTTATTTGTCTGCTCCTCCCGTTGTCTCCACCATCCCTTGATTGTATCACTTCACACTCATAATAGGAATGGTGTAGCAAGAAGTATTTTCATTCATCTGTATAATAAACTTTTGCAAATTAGGAACAAAGTAGCATAAGGTATTTTTATCATCCTCTACCAATTGGTTTAGTTACATCAATCCGCTTTTTCTTGACCCATCCGTATATACACACACCACCGCCATTGTCACTGGCAACTCTCTACCAACCAGACTCAACTTTATCCACACACACCACTGTTGGCGTTACTATGGACAACACTTGACTGACCCATTTAAACAACTCTTTACCAACCCGTGATTTATAATTGGCACTGCTTCACGTAGACTATCCACCTTGATACCACTCACATATGCTCCACTATAGTAACCCTTTACCACACCTACCCTATACCCATAGTTATTCATAACATACCACAAACATTCCATCATCCCCCTACCGTAGTGCTATTATAGTTAACCACACTCACCTCGGCACCATCATAGTAAAATACGCCTACACACGCAATCTTCTGTTTCTTGCAGAGCAGATAAGCCAGTCTTCGCCGACTCAGCGCAAATATAATAGGTACATGTTGATCTTTACCCAACTGCAGAATCTGATCCACATAGTCATATATTCCACCTACACAACAACAAACATTACTGACACAGCAATAGCAACAAACATTGCTGACACAGCAATAAACACCCACCAACATAGCAACGAACATTGCTGACACAGCAATAAACACCCACCTAACATTGCTGACACAGCAATAAACACCCACCAACATAACAAACATTGCTGACACAGCAATAAGCACCCACCAACATAACAAACATTGCTGACACAGCAATAAACACCCACCAACATAACAAACATTGCTGACACAGCAATAAGCACCCACCAACATAACAAACATTGCTGACACAGCAATAAACACCCACCAACATAGCAACGAACATTGCTGACACAGCAATAAACATCCACCTACACAACAACAAACATTGCTGACACAGCAATAAACACCTACACAACAACAAACATTGCTGACACAGCAATAAACACCCACCGACATAGCAACAAACATTGCTGACACAGCAATAAACACCCACCGACATAGCAACAAACATTGCTGACACAGCAATAAACACCCACCTACACGGCAACAAACATTGCTGACACAGCAATAAACACCCACCTACACGGCAACAAACATTGCTGACACAGCAATAAACACCCACCTACACGGCAACAAACATTGCTGACACAGCAATAAACACCCACCTACACGGCAACAAACATTGCTGACACAGCAATAAACACCCACCTACACGGCAATAAGCATTGCACTTTCTCCCAGTTCATTAAGTGGCTCAAAATTGATAGGTTAGAATCATAGCCAAAGATCACTTATTTAATCTAGCTGAGAACCACATTGGTGGTGTACATAATACTACCGCATGACATCACATACCTATGTAGATACATAAACAATACATCACTTCATGAGCTTGTGCACAAGTAATTCAAACAAGGTAAAATTAATAAAGCTTAGTTGCCGGAGTTAATGTCTTAGCTCCTACTCACGACAGCATCATACATTGATTCCTAAGAGTACAAGTGTGCAGCCGTTAGATAATTTTTGGTATTTAAGTACTTTCATACCTTAATTTTTTTCCAAATAGTGGTATATTCTGGCTATTTTACTGACCAGTAGCTTGACAGAAAGCACTCCGCTACTAGAAAAAGGCTGAGTTTTTTTTAATTGATCACTAAACCCAAGGATTCTGTTTAAGTGGAATAAGGGATGGGATCAACTGCCAGGCGAACACCAAAACACGAGGGTCAAAGTACAAAATGACATATGTACATCCACACCAATTATCCCCGATTTTCAATTGTGTTACCCCTGACAGTGTCTAGCTCGCTTTACTTGCTCGCCAAATACATACACATACATAACATGGCAACATAAACCATGGTGTACCTTCCGACTGGACTCGATCTAAATTTGGAGCAACAATGACACACTTCAATTTCTTTAACTTCAAATGCTTTAAAACTTCTCGCAATCCACAAACATACCTCCTTTTAGCCTTTGCCTGTCAGACCAACACATTCACACAGTATACATACAGTCACTAATTATGCATATTTGAAATTTCCAGTCACCTTCATCGGATCTCTCATAAATTGCTTATTTTGAAATGCACTCAACTGTTGCAGTAGGTTTTCTACACTATGATTGACTTCTTCAGTGACCACATGATCACAATATCTATAAATACATGTACACACAACATGCATACACACATACAACAAACAGTGATTATACATTCAATGCTGAAAAAACAACAACAAAAAAAACAGGAGGAATAGAGTACCAGAATGGAGATGTGCGAGCGCCAGAATAGAGATGTGCGAGCGCCAGAATGGAGATTGCAAGCGCCAGAATGGAGATGTGCGAGTGCCAGAATGGAGATGCATGAGCACCAGAATGGAAATGCGAGAGTACCTGAATGGAGATGTGTGAGTCCCTGAAGGGAGATATGGAGATATGTGAATACCTGAATGAAGATATGCAAGTACCAGAACGGAGATGTGCGAGTATCTGAATATACCAGAATGGAGATAAGCGAGTACCAGAGTGGAGATATGTGAATACCTGAATGAAGATATGTAAGTACCTGAATGAAGATGTGTGAGTACCTGATTATAGATATGAAAGTACCAGAATGGAGATGTGTGAGTACCAGAATGGAGATGTGTGAGTACCAGAATGGAGATGTGCAACTATCTGAATGGAGATGTGCGAGTATCTGAATATACCAGAATGGAGATAAGCGAGTACCAGAATGGAGATATGTGAATACCTGAATGGAGAAGTGAGAGTACAAAAAAACAAAAAAAAAAAGAGGAAAATACAAGGCCATGAAATAGATGATCAGTATTGGGAAATCACATACTCTCTGAACCTCCGATTGTGAAGTGGAGTGTCTTTCATGGTAAGTTTAGCCTCCGTTTGCTTGCTGGTCCAAGAGAATATTGGTGAGTTGGTGGCACTCTGACAACCAACACTTACGGCAGCGTTACTTGTAGTCATTGTAGTTACCATTGCACCACAAGATACTTGACAGACACCTGTAGTGGATGAGGAGCTGGACATTGCACAACTAGTTGCGATGTCAGATGTTGGCAAATATGGTGATATGTGAGAATGGTGTACAGGAGGACCAGTAATGAAAGCAGAACCGATTGCACCACTATTTATATTTGATATGTCCTCTACTAGCTCTATTTCATCATCTTCTTCCTTTAATACAGACAAAATGTCTTCACAACTGGAAACTGGAGACTCCTGACTTGTAGACATTAGCAGGCTTTCAAGATCCACAGAGACTGGGACATAGGTTCCCTGGTCTAGAGAGTTCGGGACAATAGTTCTCTGGTCTAGAGAGTCCGGGACAAGAGTTCTCTGGTCTAGAGAGTCCGGGACAAGAGTTCTCTGGTCTAGAGAGTCCGGGACAAGAGTTCTCTGGTCTAGAGAGAGTCCGGGACAAGAGTTCTCTGGTCTAGAGAGTCCGGGACAAGAGTTCTCTGGTCTAGAGAGTCCGGGACTACAGTTCTCTGGTCTAGAGAGTCCGGGACAACAGTTCTCTGGTCTAGAGAGTCCGGGACAACAGTTCTCTGGTCTAGAGAGTCCGGGACAATAGTTCTCTGGTCTAGAGAGTCCGGGACAACGGGTTTCTGGTCTAGAGAATCTGGAGGGCCTACTATTACATGGTCCAGAGCTTCAATGCTTTGGTCAGTAGAGCCTGCATTTAAGAGAGA
>WLWD01000440.1_pt1 | contig 114016 bp, 78 predicted proteins | sample 6712731 | NCBI WGS metagenome assembly WLWD01 (sample SAMN12718690, study PRJNA576275) | sponge metagenome | isolation source: marine sponge | host: Mycale hentscheli | place: New Zealand: South Island, Marlborough, Capsize Point | collected 2014-11-01 | reverse complement strand
TGTAGTTTTGTCGAGACATGAACTTTTTGTAAGATTAATGGTTATCTCTGTAGAATTATGTCTCTGAGAACTAGTTCTGTTTACTTAAAATGTTTTACAAATAGCACCCTGCTGAGTTGGACCATAATTGATATTGGGTTTACTCAAATATGTTTTGTTTTATTTTTTTCCCCCCTTTAGTCTCGAAAGTTGAAGCCACTTAGTGTTCAGCTCAAGTTTTGTTATTCACTTTTAAAGGAGTTCTTCACGAAGAAACACAGTGTGAGTGGTTTATTAAGTATCGTTTCTGTTCTCCCTGCGGTCCTGTTCCAATGTCTTCAATCGTGCAGTCAGTTTGTGGGAAAGAGGGGGGGGGGGGGTATTTAATGATATTTTGCTTTTTTTTCCTTCAACTTTTACTATCAGAGTTGCTATCTAACAATTTATAAGCTTGGGGCTATTTGGGAGGAGTACTTTGGGACATTTTTTTAAGTTTCTTTACAAAAATTGTTTGCCTACCTTCAGAGGATCACTGAACTTTGGATAAAAAAATCAAGTGTCTTTGAACCATCAACGGATTTTACATTTTGATCTAAGTTATTATTATTATTTTTGTTCACTCTATTTGCGGTTGTGAATGTTTCAGATTTATGCATGGCCGTTCTTACAAGCGGTAGATGCTGAGAAGTTAGGTTTACGAGATTACCACGACATTATAAAGAAACCCATGGATCTTGGGACTATGAAGGTAACACCTATCTCCATTCACATGTTCTTTGGAGTTCAATTTTTATATATGTATTTGTAATTATATAGAAAAAGATGGAAAACAGGGAGTACAATGACCCCACTGAGTTTGCATCAGACGTGAGGTTGACATTTACTAATTGTTACCGCTACAACCCGCCTGAACATGAAGTGGTGAAAATGTGCAAGAAGTTACAGGCAAGTTTAAGTTTTAGTTACTAGGGTACCGGCATTAAACTATTGACGCCAACAATGTGGTTGGTACTGCTCATACGGGGCTCATATGGAAAAGGAACCCAGAGAGCCAAAAACAACGTTAGAGTTTAAGAGGGGTAAACAGTAAAAATACACAGTGTGTTCCATGTAAGGGACCCTTGAAAGAGAGAAAAGTATGGGAAACCAAGATTTCTAGGGGGTGAAAGCTTTGCCCCCTCCACCCGTCAAGGATAAGTGGGTTATGTTTCACATTGTTGTAATGTAGCCAATAGCGAGGGTGACTTAGCTAAGAATGGCTGCTCACTATACAGACACCGATTTTTAATTTTTGTTGCAAGTACTTCAGTCATGTACAATCCTTGCAGAAGCTGCAACATAAGCGTAATATGGATGATTCACAATGCATACAACAGTTACAACACAAGGAATTGTTATGTCATCTGATATCCATTACACCTAATAATCCCACAATAATTTTTTTTTTACATATCAGGTACGATATGTATTGGATGAGTTTTTTTTTTTTGTGAAGCAGTATTTATTGAACATTAGGTCCTTGGGGGAGGACTGGCTCGTTTAGTTGTGGGTGGTTGAATTAGGGGTTGTGTGATAATGTTATTAGGGACACAGATTAGATGAGGGGTGGGGGGTACTTACCTGAATTTGCTTAGTTAGTTGCTGGTTATGGTCAATGGCCTTGTAAGGTTTGTTACCTTCCTTCAATGCTATGCTGATGAGTTGGGTGTGTCGTAGCCTATGGTGTATTGCTGACAAGGGACGAAGTTGGTCACACTCCCAACCAAGCCCTGGCCACTGGAGCATGAATAGGCAAATATGGATGTGACTTTTGGCTCCTTTGGGTTTTCAAGGTCTAGAAATTGCACATGATGTTCTATTCAATATTCAAGTCTTCAGTATTGTAGTGACCACAAGGAGTAGCCGGTGTCTAGCGTAGTTCAAGAAAGGTTTGTGCTGAATAATCTTGGACTTAAAAGTACTAAAGCATTTTTGTCAGTTCCTTCGATGCTATGGTGAAGATGTTTTTCCCTTTTAAATGGTTTGCTCCGATTGAAAGATTATTAATGCATTGCTGATTGCAAAGATTTGATTTGTTGTAATGCATCCTTTATTTTCATTGTGTTTTACGTTGCTTTGTTGGTATGTTCTGCAAGGTTACAAAGCAAGCATGTTTCTTTGCTGTATTATGTCAGGATGTATAAATCATGAGAGGAGTGTCAGATAATGAATTTTATTTGGCTTTGTTTACTTTTGAGTCCCTGTATGTTTAGCTGCAAGGTTTCCTCCTTAGTCTTGGTACTTTACGTATGTATTGACTCATGTGACTGATTGAATGATGTGCCAAGATAAGTTTAGGGTCAAAAGTCACATGTTTATGTTGTGTCATATATGGAAAGGTTATCATGTTGGAAACACCCAATGAAAGGAAAACATATCCTGTTTGGTCTTTCTTCTTATAATATGTATACCAGATAGCAATTTATTGGCAAAAAATAATGAAGTGAGACTATTAAATTTGATTTCTTAGTTGTTTCTGCCAATTCTTTTTTTTTTTTTTTTTTTTTTTTTTTTTTTTTTTTTTTAATGATTCATTTATTTTCTGTAGGAGGTATTTGAAATCAGGTTTGCCAAGATGCCAGAGGAGCCACCCCCAGAGGTTAAAGACTCTGAGGACTCGTCAGATGGTGAGGAGAGTGGCACTGAGGGAGATGACGAAACATCTAGTGGAGAAGACTCTGAGAGTGAGACCAAGAGGGCTGACCAGCTCAGCTACCTGCATCAACAAGTAAAGTTACATCACACATTTTTTTAATGTGCTCACACTAGATGGACAAATTCTAATATGGGAGTTAACTTTTTTTTGTGTGCTAGGGTGCTACATTTTTTTTTAAGTTTCATATTGAAGGGTTTATTTTTTGTTAAGTTAAAAATCAATTGGTCAATTTGTTGCTTGTTTTTTTTATTAGGTAAAGATGGTCAGTGAGAAACTTGAAGCTGCCCTTCGTGGTAAAAAATCTAAGAAGAAGAAAAGTGATATAGTTGAGGTTGGTGGGAATGACCCGCTCTTTCTCCCAGCCTCTTTAATGGAGACACCGGGATCTGCTGTGCCGCCTCGAGGATTGGATGTAAATCCAAAGCCAGCCAAAAAGAAGGAGAAGAAGAAAAAGCCATCAGCACTGCACGGCTTCGGTGGAAGCAGCAATAAGGTGCAGTCAGGGACTGCCCCTGTGGTTAAGAAGGTTAATAAGCTTCGGTCCACGCCTATGGCCACAGCTCCTACTCCAGTCACGAAGAAGCCAAGCAAGTAAGTAGGGGAAGCTTAGTGGGATATACAAGTTACTTATCTTGGGCATCATGTGATCTTGTTTGCTAATAATTGAAGCTTTAAAATAACGTGTGTGTGTTGTTGTTTTTTTGTTGTTGTATAATATGGTTGAGTAAGTTGAGTCCAGCATGGCAAGTATCACCAGGTTCAGTATTGATGGTATAAAAGTTATTGTGTCAACCAAGGTGCATTCCCCTCACTAATTCCTACTTTTGGATTATTTAAAGTTTCTTTGTGCCATAAATAGTGATATCTTAACTTTGGGCTAAAGAGACTTAAGAATTTTCTTGGAACCCGTCAAGGGCTTATTTTATTTTTTAATTATGTTTGTTCTAAGTCAGTGTTAAATTAAATTTGTTTTATTGCAGAAAACGACCATTGAGTAGCTTTCCCAGCAGCGATGAGGATGATGCTGAGCCTATGACGTATGACGAGAAGCGCCAATTGAGTCTGAACATCAATAAGTTGCCGGCTAAACGCCTCGGGGAAGTCGTACACATCATCCAGATGAAGGAGCCGGCACTCAAGGACAGCTCGCCCAACGAGATAGAGATCGACTTTGATACACTGAAAGCATCTACACTCAGGGATTTGGAGAAGTACATCAATAATGTATTGAAGACAAAGAGACCAGCTTGTAAGTTTGTGTCAATGCTGCTCTATATACATAATTAAAGTGATTAAATGAGTTGTTGAATAATAGACAGTGGGAGAATTGAGTATTATTTGTAATTGTAAGAAACGTCATGATGTAATTCAGTTATAGCTATGTAGTGCAGTGCATCTTTGGTTATCCAAACACCTTTGTGAAGGTTCATTTCAAATTGTTTGGATAAGTGAATTTTTTCGGATAAGTGAAATTAATTATAGATCTTATATATATGATGCACCAATATTACCAGGGTTTCGTATTACCAGGGTTTCAGAAGTAACTTGTCCAATGAACAATGAAATGAAGAGGCAGTTTAACAAATGTGACCGGTTTTGGGAAAATCAGCCTAAACGCGGCATCTAAAGTTTTCTAATTTATTCTACCAGTAGGCTGCACGGGGCCTTGGGATGCCTTCCTCCTACTTTGGAAGCTGTAGCACAAGCCGTCTTCACCCTACGCACTACAACACTTCAGTATTTTTGCTTAACTTGTTATTGCTGATTTCGAAAAAACGCGGGGTAAAGGCGTTGCTAAGGTCAGGGGACATGCCTTGTGTCCGTATACTATTACTGCGTGTCTCCGGGACACTACGGAATAAACTTGGTTACAGGCGGATTGAAAGAATTCTAAAAGGCTTAATGCAGGGCTCCTTAAGAAACTATGATGGAGAGAATTGCGTGAGTACGTGAATTATGTAGAATAGTAAGCGAATTAGTTAGCTACAGTTTTTCCCGGCTGTTAGTGAAAAGCCCGCCAATAATTTCTTAGCAACTCTCCGTACACGAGTCCAACCGGCTAGTGTTTCTAGCCTCCTAGTGTGAGTTCTAGAGCACGCCAGAGCTTACAACTGCGTCATGAGCTAGAGCTAACTGGTGTCTATCCATTTCTGCCATAAAAAATTTTTCGAAAAAAATCGACCCATAAGGCTTTACCCGGGGATACTGAAAAAAATTGTTTGCCGCGTTTAGGCCGATTTTCCCAAAACCGGTCACAAATAACAACTGGACAGGCATTTAGAGTTATTCTTGTTTTTCGATTTCTTCCAGCCAACTGCTCTTTCTCAAAGCAGTGGCAAGTGCTTATTGTTGAAGGAGTCAGTAGAACAGACCAGTCATCAAATCAAAAAAAATTTTTCCCCATAAATGTTGCAGTGCTAGGTACATTGGCTGATAGACTGTTTTTATGCAAAAACCACAAAAAATCAATAATTGGCATACCTTTCTTTCTCCATTGTTTGAAACATGTGTAACGCTTAGTCTAGCTTCTGATACTCACTAATTTTCAATACTTTTCAAACTTAAATTCTATTATTCTTCAAAAAAAAAAAGTTTCTAATTTGTCTAGACTCTTCTTGATGTCCACTACTGTTGATTGCCAGTAGTGCTCTAGAATATTAGAGCAGGACGACCCAACCAATATAGGCTTGTAAATCTGCTTTTCTTTGATAGTGAGCATTTTTTTCTTTGGTTCGGGCTTTTGAGACGTAGCCGTAACATGCTGCACAAGTGCTAGCAGCAATGGGTGTGGCATCAAGATTTTTGACAGTTGTGAGTCCATTTGGGTAATTGAGGATGCACTGTATAGTTTTTGAACTTGTGCAAGTGCTAGAAGATTTTGAGGAGGATTGTGTATTATTGGCGAGCGAGCGAGACACTTACAGGGGTAACACAATCGAAAATCGGGGATGTTTATTTATTTATTTGTATATATGTATGGACGTATGTATGTCATTTTGTACTTTGACCCTCGCGTTTTTGTGTTAGTTATGTGGTCAACCCCGTCCCAAATTGCACTAAACAGAATCCTCTGGTTTATCGATCAGTACCCGTATCACCCTAGAAATTGAATTGTTTACCGTTTTGAATTCTTTTGAGGGTGCAGTTAAAACTTGAAAACTTAAGGGACTTCCATTTCTATTCGAGTTAGTGGCGGTGGTAAGTCAATGCGCTCTTTGCAACAGTATTTACTTGAAATACATTGTCCACTAGCTTCAGTGTTAGAAGTCAAAATCACTCATATAAAAATAGTATAGTCTTTTAGGCTCGCTCGCCATTTGTGCTCAAGCACATCACTAGTTGTAATGCTGTTTATGCCGGGCCCAACAGATCATACATTACGATAATTGGTATCATTTTTGTTATTTTTACATGGTCAGTTTACACATGGCATTTGTTATTGCTTAGATCCAAAATCTAAAGACCCTGCTGCTGAGGCTGCCAAAAAGAAAGCCGAGTTGGAAAGGAGGCTTCAAGATGTCAGTGGAAAACTAAATAGTAACAAGGCTAAGAAGGCTAAAGGTACATAGACGGTTTTATTTAAAAAAAATTAGTTATAGCTTCTTCGTGTGAACAAAAACAACATTTTTTTAAATCTTCCTCCTAGATTCTGGTCTTCCAGGTGGTAATGGTAGCATGATGGCTATGGACTCCAAGTCCTCTCGTCTCAGTGCTAGCTCAAGCTCAAGTTCAGAAGACTCGGACGATGACGATTCAAGTTCATCTGGATCCGGCTCGAGTACCAGTTCTAGCAGTGACTCTGATCAAGGTTGAAAAAATGATTCGCTAATGTTAAAAAGAAAAGGAATGGGAGAACATACGAGTACAAGTTCATCTTGTTACAAGTTGCATTAGTTTAGGGGAATTTGCAAGTGCCGTTTGTGTAAATGGTGACTTGCAGATTAGAGGACTAGTTCTGTTAGTTGGAACATTTGCTAGGGATAATCATTGTCCGACATCCTCACATCATTGCTATTCAGACTAAGGCACTATAATTTATTTATTTAGTTCATGACATTAACTGAATTGTTTGTCTACGATACTGATTATTTTGTTTTTGGGGGAAGGAGAGGATTCTATTTCTGTTGAGTTTTTTTTTTTGTTTTTTTGTTGGTGGTGATAGCCAGTTGTTCATGAATTCATTTATTGTTGCCACTCACAAAATGGATTTGTTAAGTGCTGATGAACTCTGAACTCTCTTCATTATTGTTCTGTAACCATTCACTTATCATTATTTTTGAAAAATGAATACTTTATAGTTTGAATTTTGGGTTACAAACTAAGAGCTTGCTTTAATCACAATTTTTGTTACTAAAATTGCAGATATTGGTTTGCTATTTTTATTTCTAAATAGAGAGAAAGCTCCCCTCCTCTTTTTTTAAACTCTAATTTAGGCATGGTGTTGCCATTTGCTCTTTTTATTACTCTTCTTTCTCTCTATTTAGATCACAAGAAGAGCAAACCTCTATCAGGCATTCCCACAAAGGTTAGATTTGAGTTTTAACTTCTTTTTAAAATATAATGTTGGGATTGGTAATATTACACAAATAGCCTTTGCATAACCAGTCGGGAGTACGAACATTAAGCTCTCAGCCAGCTGCAGTATCAGCTGCTGCGGTGTTAGGAGGTGGTCATGTGACTCCTCCAGTGGTACCTGCTGTCAAGCAGACTATGAAGAAGCAATCTGCCGCTTCTATTCTGTCGTCGTTCACTTCTTCCCAGTTGCAAAAGACAACTTCAGTGAGCCAGCCTACATCATTGGGGGCATTGCCACGGAAGACTCCGGTCTTGGGAAGCCCTGAACAAGATACAAAGGCGCGGGATGGTGCGTTTGATTCGACCAAGAAAGCATTGCCATCTACGAAGACGAGTTTTGAACACTTCAAGAAACAGGCCTTGGAAAAATCTGAACGAGTGAGTCGCAACTGACAATTGTTGCTCATAAATGTGATATATGGGGGACTTGTTACAGGAACGGCAGGCAAAGGAACAAGAGGAAGTGAGAAAACGGAATTTAGCCAAGCAGATTGAGGCAGACAAAGCTAAGGAATCTAAGTCTGCTTCCGTAGAGAGACTTGCACCAGCTCTTAGGTATGGTCTGTAGATACGATTTTTTTAATAAGCTTGAAGATGGGGGGAAATTTTTTGATGCTGATTGTCCAAAGATAGCTCAAGTTGATTGTCCAAAGATAGTCATGTGTGTAATGTATTGAACAGTGTGTGTGTGTGTCTCCTTCAGGGAATGTCAGAGTCATTCTCCAGTGTCTAGCCCTGCTAGTGAGGAAGTAGACAGTATGGAGACCAGAGACAATGAGTCTGCTAAAGCTAAGAAGGAGCGGTTGAGAGAGGAGCAGCGTCAGAGAAGAAAAGCTGTAAGTATGGGATTGCTACAATTGTGCAAGGTATCCTTGGCACTTTATGCCAGGAAGCTATTACTGAAGCATATATAGTTGTGCATCTGATAGGGTCCAACTAGATATTTTATTTGAACTTGATTATATTAATTTGTATAAACATGTGATGGATTTTATGCTATGTGAATTAAATGACTATTTAGATTGATATGCAGGCTTTCTGACAGTTGCTTGTATATTTTAAGGATCATTTGCTAACTGATTTAGCCTCAGTGATTGTCCTGTATTGAGAATATAATATTAGTGTTTAGATTGATATACCTAGTTTTGGCAAAGATAGTCATACTGTCGTTAGCATACGTAGTGATAATAGCTCCAGTCAAAGCAATATTATACTGTATTGAACATTATTCTAATGTCTTTGCAGATGCAGCAGCAGATTGACATGACTCGACAGATGGATATTATGAACCAATTTGAAAGAGACACTTTCATGTAGGAATATTGAGATCTGCTGAAAGAACTTCCTCTGTCATTTCATAATTCACAAGAACTCATATTTGCTAAGATGTACCAGAATACAATGCTACTTACATTCAGTACTCTTTCCTCTCCCAACCACCAGTTATCCCCCAACCTTTTTTTTTTCTTTTTTCTTTTTTTTTTCCTTTTTCCCCTTGTGTTGATGGTTATACAATATAGGCTATTTATTTCTGTGTTAGGGGTTCAGGTGATTACCATAAAGACTAGGATTTGCTCATTCATCATCTCCTGTTTTTGTGATTCAGTTATTATTGTTTTGTTTGGCAAAAAAAGTCTATTAAATCATTCATGGTTTGAGTTTCAATTAAATTAAATTGAGTTGGGAAGATGGGTTGCTTTTAAGGGGTCTAGAGAGAAGCAAAGACAAAATTTGAAAAAAAATCTTGGTTGTCGCAGGGGAATCGAACCCAGGACCCTTGGCTGTACGTTAGAGGTAAAGCATCGTTACTCTGATCAGTCGCACAATGTGTGATTCACGCGCGATGTTTTTCGTATCTGAGGTGTGGGAGGCGTGTACTCGGACGCGAAATGGCCGGTCGAGACAAGTCCAGCAGGCAGTTGGAAGTTTCGGTTACTGAGGACTATAAAGAGCCGATGACTTTTGAGGAGAAGCGTCAATTGAGTTTAAACATTAATAAAATGCCTGCAAATCATCTTAATATGATTGTCCACATCGTTCGGATAAACGAGCCGCCTCTCAAGGATAGCCCAGCAGACGAGATAGAAATTGAATTCGATTCTTTGAAAGCATCCACACTCAGGGCCCTCGAAAAATATGTAAACAATGTACTACTCGAGGTATACGGGCCTAACACATCAGAGATAAGACAATAACAGTCTTAAAAAAAAATGTTTTTACCACATCTCATTATATATCACTTGAATGTATTAGTTTTTTTTTGTTTTACTTTACCCTTTTCTTTTTATAGTGTGCATTTTGAACTCTGTGTAACTTGACTCAAACCAATCTTTGGTGTTCGGTAAAGGGTCCCGCTAGTGAGACAAGCTTTTTCAAAACGTTGGGAAACGCTTTACCTAACCAGTAAATAACGTGGCTATGTACGTACCTTACCAGATCTCAGTGGGTGTGGTTTAGAACGACTTTGTTCTGACGAAAAGAAAAGGGGGACTCATCATGAGGAAATGGTTTGCCGTAGAGTAGGATTAGTTGGTTAATTTTACATCCTAAATCTGGATGGAATCGACAAGCAAGCACACAGAGGAGGATGAAGAGAGATTTGCCCGTCTTTTCGAGAAGCTTGACAAAGACGGGGATGGCAAAATTGACGTTCATGAGCTCAGGGAAGGACTGGAAAGAATGGGTCTTCCAAGTTCTAAAGGCACCGCTCAGGTGATTGATTCGTGTATTCTTTACAAGTGCATTCTGCTTCACCTTTGACCCTGAAAATTTCAGCTGCAATGTGCTTTACTCTAGTCTATGACCCAGAAACCTATTATGTTTTTGAACTCTCAATATTGTTGGCTAATTTACTTGAGTGAGATTGATTGGTCTAGGTGGAGCTGTCACGTAAAATATGGTCCCCCCAACAAAACCTATCTTCTAGACCCATTCTCAATAATATTGATCTATCTGGACTATTTTTAGGGTTAAATTTGGTGTAGGTAGGTAGATTATTTTTGGTCCCTTCTCATAGCACCAGCCTAAGCCCGAGGCAAATACTTTTTCTTGGAAAAAGAAAAAGATTAAAAAAAAAAAGAATCCTGCCAATCTTTATTACTAGGACCAAAATTATTTTTTTGTGACATAGCCAGCCAACTATGTTATTGAGACCTTTTACAGGTAATTAGAAAACTATTATCTATTAAGAAAGTATAGTTTCAGATGTATGTATGTATGTATGTATATGAATAGCTTAGTGGTAGTAGAACAACTGATCTCTAACGGCTAGCTGAATAGTTTGACTAGCTGCTGTTGATATGATGTAAACCAACATGATTACGAAGCCACACCCACTTGTGTAATAATAGATTTGTGCTCTATTTTAATCAGACAATGGTTGATGAGGGGTGGGGCATGGCATTGGGTAAAAAATGTACTTTTGACATTCTCTTGCAGAAAAAATTCATGTGTCAGCACTCACTCTTGGACTTGCAAGTTGTTTCAGGTGTTGCAGCTGCTTTTATAAGCCCACCTGAATATACTTTAAGCTTATCTCCTCTCTAGATTATAAAAATATAAGAAGAAGGTTGTTATATTTGGCTGTTAGTTTTGTTTAACTTGTGGATAGAGGATGAGTGAGATGTTTTATTGCCTATATATATATATATATATATATATATATATATATATATATATGACCGTCTACAGGAAAACCGGGCACAACGCGGCACCCTTCGAAATTTTTTTTTTGCACTTACAGAGTTGTCGGCGTCCAGATATTGAGCTCTCCAAGTTTTATCGTCGTAGCTTAAGTCGTTCCCATTATAATAGACCTAACCGTTCACTTCCGTCGGCTTGAAACAATACATTTTTAAGAAACCGATCGATCTTTTCTCGATATTTACGCACGCCGCGTTGTTCCCGGTTTTCCTGTAGACGGTCACATATATATATACTTTTTTTTTTTTAATAAAGGATCGATTAAGTGGTGTGGAAATGCTTTTTGTTTTTTTAAACTTTTGTTCATAAAATCAGTTTAGTAATTCCACCAACTACTGAGATGTAGGATTGTATCACTTTTGCACAGGTTAATAGAATAAGTATAGAATATTTTCAAAAATACCAGCTTTTTTTTTTTTTTTCCAGAGTAGTTGATGGGGAGTGGGGAAGATAGTGGTGTATATATGGCTAACAATGACCCAATCAACATTTGGTTGATGGTTATTGACTTTGTATCGGAGTACGAGTATGTAATGAAACAGAGGCTCTTGTTGCTAGCAGGGAAGTGGAGGGAAAATGACACTATTATGAAGTACTTATAGTGGGTAGTGATTGGTGAGTTTGTTAATTTGAGTGGCTGTTTAAATTTGCTGAGGCAGACGATGTAGTTGTGTGATTTACATAACTGCTGTTGGTAAAGTGGCTTCATGTTAACATGTTGAAGTGATAGTGAAGTGTAAAACTACAAATATATTAAAAAAATTTTTTTTTAATTCTCTTTTGGTTTCTATTCCGGGCATGTTGTAAGAGTAATATCAATTTTGGAAGCTTGTGGGTGGATAAATAAATTTTTTTTTTGTTTTTTTTTGTTGTTTTTTTTTCCTCTTTATTTTTCCAATACTGGTAACTTCACATTTTTGGTAGTTCTCTTTTCAGTTTTTCCTTGCTTCACATTCATTTCCTTTCTTATCTCCCCCGTAAAAAGAGTTAAAAATATATTCACCCTAACCAACTCAAGATTTTACATAATATCCTCATCTGTACATTCATACATAGTTAATTGATATCTCACTGCATTTGCGTGCTGTAGGGATTTGTGTTGGCAATGTCACCTATCTGGAGGCGTTAGCTAAAAAGAGTAGTCATAGTGAAACGTGTGCTACACTCCATGCATGGCAGTGGTCAGATAGGGCCTAAAAGAAACAGCCAGAAAGACAGATGTCTGGTTCTTGTTGTTTTCTTGTATTTTTATGCTTTCGTATGTAGGGCTTTCCAAATTCTGCCAAAATTTTTAAAATATTTTTCTTTTTGGCAATGTTCCCTAATGCTACCTATTTTGCTTTAGTTTTTTGTTCCCATTTTTTGTTCTTATTGTCAAAAGAGGCTAGTTTCTACAAAACCTTTTACACTAGAATTTTAGCACTAAATTTTAGCAATCGTATGATCATAATTCTTCCCAAAATTTATACCATTGTGCCGGCAGAATTCTCATTGCTTTTGACTACCTATTTTGCTCAAATATCTGCCTGCGAAATGCAGAAAATTTCAAAAATATATTATTTTTGTTATCTATTGCTATTACATGAGGCTGTGCTCATAGAAGTGTGGGCATTTGAGGTGTGGCACAGGTGTGAATCAGGTGTGAATCAAAGCACAGCGGTAGAGGAGATGCCGCAGTGAGCATAAAATCGCAAGAGTGTACGGGTTGAGAAGCCAGAATTTACTGTGGGTCGACTTGGTGTGTTGCAGGAAGTGTTCAAGATGGGAGACAAGAACAAAGATGGCAGCATTGACTTCAGAGAGTTTCTGAACTATTGTGTGGAGCACGAGAAGAAACTCAGACTGGTATTCCAGGCCATGGACACGAACAAAGATGGTGAGCATTGGGCTGTAGGAAAAGAGAAGGGGTGTGGTCAATTTCTCTTTGAATATTAATTTATCATTTGTCCAGTCAGCACTTTGTAATTAGCATAACTCACTGGCATCATTCGTGAATCAGCAAAATTTCCAAGGCAGCAGTTAAATATTCAAAGTGGCATCAAACTGATATTTGCTGTACACTTTTTTTTTCAAAATTAAGGAGTCCAATTAGAGTATTGTAGTGCAAGATGAGATGTGAGTTGGCGTTTATTACCGCACAATGTTTTTGTTTTTTGTTGTTGTTTTTTTTTTTGTTTTTTTTTTTGTTGTTTTTTTTTTGTTTTAATTCTCCCCACTCCATTATAGTGATGGTTAGCTGTATGGCTGAACATGATGCCTAATATTTTATTGTTTAACAGTGTGCATGAACAACTAATGCAGACCATTGCTGAAGGCTATACTAGATCTGCTAGTGTATCGCAATGGAAGTGATTCAGTGGATACCTGCTTTCTGAAGCATGTTTGTAAGATGTTTTAGCTCATGCATCTTCTTTTATGAACTTGTGTTCAGTCTGTTGCAAGGATGTCTCTTTTCAGACCTTCACTATTAACCCACCAAGTTAATACACCAGGTGTTGCTCTTTATGAAAGGTGGACATTGCTTGCATCCTTTGACTCTGTGTGAGTCCGGCACTTCTTTTAGAAAACATTAATCACTAATTTCTTAGATATTTGTTTTTACTACTGTACAGAGAATTGATAGAGCCGAACTGTGTGACGATGTCTTATTGTACTACGGAAAATGGTTTGCTAAATGTTGTAATCTCCGGTGTTGGGATGACCTCTTTACACTTGCTCTGAGCTTTGACTTTCTTGTGCTTGTGAGGAATGACTGTATCAGGGCTGTCAAGTTTTTTGTTTGTTTGTTTTTCTCTTTCTCTCTCTCTGTGTGTGTGTGTGTGTGTGTGTGTGTGTGTGTGTGTGTGTGTGTGTGTGTGTGTGTGTGTGTGTACACGCTTGTAGAAATTCTGAGAATGCTAGAAAATATTTCCCTCATGTCGTAGATTTTCATTACTAATTTAATTATTCCTGGTAATTTAATTATTCCTGGTAATTTAATATTTTAGTTTAGTAGCATTAAAATTAGATATATAAATTCAGATGTAAGCCTTCTTCAGTTGTGAGGTGTATATGCTATGACAGTTTAATATAAAATAAAACAAAATTGTCAACAAGAAAATGCACGTAGCCATGGGTCAACATTGATGCTAAAGTTCTTATAGGAACGGAGTGCAGGTGGAGTTGAGCTCGAGGCCTTTATCTAAATTTGAAGTGGTGTTGGTGATCTGTAGTATTAATGCTTCTGTTAGCCTCCTATGGAAGTAATTTGGGACCGTTTTCACGACTCTCGATCACTCCAGTTTACTTTGTGAATTTGAGGGGTGGGGCTGCATTTGAGGGGTGGGGCTGCATTTGAGGGGCTAAGGGGGCATTTACCTTCTTTCCCTTCCCCCCTAGAACTAGTACTCCATTTTGATTTTGCAACATGAAACCAGCACAGTTACACATGTTTCTAAGCACTGCTAGGGTCTCTTGTACAAGTTTACTCTCATTGCCCTTCTTAGAATCAAAGGAGGTTGTTCGTGCCCCGCCTAGATTCATTTTCTGTATATGACATTGTTCAATGTTTTAATTGGAGGAATGGAGTTTTATATAGTAAGTGTGTGCCTGTGTGTTCACAAATATGTGGGTTCACATGTGTGAGTATTCACACATGTGTGTGTCACATGTGTGTGTGGTGTGTGTTTGTGTGTGTTCATGTGCATGTCAGGTGTGTTGGATGCTGGTGAGATCAAAGAGACTCTGAAGCGACTTGGACTGAAAGTGTCGGATGATCAGATCAAAGTCTTGTTGAACAAGTGAGGAAGAAACTCTCATTAAACAAAAATACGTGCTCGAGTTGGTTGAAGTAATTAATATTAATGGAATTATTGGAATGTCATTAGCCAATCTTAGTGTACGTAAACATTCCCTTTATTATTGTTCTTCTTCTCTTCCCCAGATAGTGACTTCATGCTCTTATTCAGGGTTGTAAAGAACGAGTGAATGAGGATGTGTAGTCTCTTTCTCTCTCTCTCTCTCTCTCTCTCTCTCTCTCTTTTTTTTCTTTTTTTTTTTCTTCTTCTTTAGCAATACAGAATTTGTCACCCGGGGCAAGTGGTCCTGGGTTCCACCCCTAGCGACACCAAATTTTTCTTTAAATTCTGTGTTGTTTATTGTTTAAAAGCTTGTGAAAGAGAGAATACATCTAGCGTATGAATGATGTGTGATAAAGTCATGAATGGTGAAACCACGAGAGCTTGACTTGATTTGTCACAGAGTTTCATATTTTCTGGTTCAGTGAAGAGCATAAATTAGCATGCATAAACAAAATTGCCTGCATTGGTATCCAATTTTCTATAAACTTGGTTCGGGGGTGGTGGGGAGGGGGGGGGGGGGGGCTCTGGCCCCCTCGGCCTCCCCCCTGGATCCTCCCCTGCTGATGTACCTGTACCTAGTTAGAGAAAGCACACAATGAGCACACCCATGCGTGATTTTTGAGATCTAAGTGAACTTTTTTATTGTATGAAGTATTGATGAGGCTGTTTATAGTGGGCATAGCATGAGAGGTGTGTTTTTACTGTGCTGAAATGCTTATGTGTCTGTACATAGTTGAAATAGAGTAGGTAAAGGGTTTTAAAACAAAATGTTCCTTAGTTGTGAGTTGAAGATGAAGGTTGTAGGATAAACGGAGTTAAAAAGTGGGAGGGTGAAGAAGTGGGCAAGGAACAGTTTACAAGTAATTTAAGATGGAATTTTAAGTTTAAAGAGTAAAGGGTTTTGCAATATAGTAACCATAGATTGACCGTGAAGTACAGAGCCTGGGTTTCTTAATTAAGTATATTGAATATCATGAAAATCAGGGCTACTTGAGGTTTGCCTGTGAGGGCGGGGTCACTTGGTGCAAGGTTATACCAAACCCTATTGGGCTTTTATTGTAAATTGCAGAGTAGCAGGGGCGGAGGCTGGGGACCATGGAACCATTGGTAGTGACTGACTGTTTCCATGGACAAGTGCTTTGCTGCACCTGCTTTATGGGCCAGTCCCAAGCTACATATGCTTGAGACTAATTGCATATGGTCTGCAAGGACAGGGCTTACTAAGACCTTTATGGCAGCCACCAATTAGTGTACATACCTCTATTACCAGTGAATTATTTTAGGGTACAGGGCTCTAATGTAATTAAGAAGGGCTAGTAGTGAAGTGAAAGGCAAAGTCATTGCTAGGTGAAATAGATTAAAATATGGTAATTGGTTGAATGGCTTAAAATGAAATGATCTAATAGGCTATACGTTATGGAGGATTGTAAATAGAACAATACGAATGGGGTAAAGGGTGGAAACCATTTACTGAGCCAGCGGAAACGGCATAATTTATGTGAAGCTTTTAAATATAAGGATCTACTGTTGAGGGCTAAGGTTTGATATATGTGTGTGTGTGTGTGTGTGTGTGTGTGTGTGCGTGTGTGTGTGGTATAGGATGGATAGAGATGGTAATGTGCTCATTACGTGGGAGGAATGGAGAGAGTATTTGATGCTGCAGCCTCACACGAGTGTACAGAGCATCTTCGAACATCACACCACAGTAAGAAACTACTGCCAAGCCTGGATGCAAGGGGAAGCCCTTTCCCCAATTCCCTCCTTGGGGAGGTAGATGATGTAATGAGGGTAGATATTCAGGAAGAATACATAGTTGAAAGGCTGGACTGGGGAGAAATAATAAAAGTTTGAATACGGTCAAGAAATATGCTTTTCACCGTAAAAGTTTCGTTGTGAGCTTTGGAGTGGCATAGGAGGAGGGCATGCCAGGGTACGTGATAGAATCCTCACTCTGTATATGCCTCCTCCCTCCCTTCCTCCCTCCAGTAATAATTTACGTAATGAAAGAACCGAATAATATAATCAGCTACTTAAAAGGATATTAGTTCCAAAAACTCCCACTGTTAGATGCCTGGTCACCAAATATGTTTGATATTACACTATAAGTATTTTATTAATATTACCCTTTACCTACTCTCCCCCCCAGGTGACCAACATTGGTGGTGAAGCCAGTGACAATGTATTGGTTCCAGACGAGTTGCAGACAGGGATGTGGTGGAGACAGCTGCTAGCTGGGGGTGGAGCTGGTGCTGTGTCTCGTACATTCACTGCTCCTCTAGACAGACTCAAGATATTTTTTCAGGTAAGAAAAAGAGGGAAATCCATTTGATGTAAGGGTTGAAGTTCCCATAGAATGACCTGAACATTGTGGTCCTAAGACACCCACCACTTGTGCTGAGACACAGCAACACTTTTGGTATGGTATGGGTCATCAACAAAGATAATAAAGTGACTATCCTTTACCGTTTAAGCAGTCACATATAAAAGGGATTAGTTGGGGGATCTAATTCACGAAGTGGAAAATGGTGGCTGCCAGTTTTTGTCGCCAACTTCCCGAAGACCGTTTTAGAATGCATTATAGCAACTTAGCACATACACACACACAAACAAACAAACAAACAAACTGTCACTTGATGCCCTCCAACCAAAATGCTGTGCATCGTGCTAGTATCCTCTTGTACTTGCTCCCCTGTGCTGTACTAATTGCCACTTTCCTACTGGCTAAGGCTGTGGAAACATAGTCCAGAAATATGCTTTGAAATAGCCACCACTTCTTCTGTCTTAGCTTCATTTTTTAGTATAACTCCCAAAGATGCCTATATATTATTCAATTATATAGACATTCGTGTATTGCAATCTAAATGTAGATGATATCCCTCAACAAGATCTTCAGTGAGGCTACATTAATTAATTTCAGAGAATAACATACAATTACACAACCCAAACAGTCTAATGATGTTAAGATATAAATCAACATTCATATGCCAACATACGACTTTCAGGGCAGGAAATTAGTGATATATTATTATTATTATTATTATTATTATTATTATTGGGCGAGCGAAGCAAAACTCTCACTAACGAGTCTCAATTGAGATTATATATATATGGCAAAGTTCAAAGAGTCAATGCGTGTCCACCCCCAGAGGCTACTTAAAATAAATGTAAACATTAGCGCGGGCGCAAGAAATTCAGGAGAAAAAACTTTGAAATAATGCTAGGTAAAGGAAAAAAAAGCAGCAAGGAGCTATGGCGACAGGATGGGAGAGACGTTCACAGTTAGGTCTTCCAAAGTTAGCCGAGTTCATTAATTTTTTTAGCGGCGGTGGTAAGTTAACTTCGTCAATGCGCTGTTCGTCATAGCTACACGCCTTACGTAACAGATTTGTTCTTACTTGAAAATCCAAAGTCCAATAGTCAAGTCACTAAGAGAATACAACGTAATGCTATATCTACTAGACCTCTGTACAATAGAGCATTTTGAACGAAGTGTACTTTGGAAAGGCGACTAGCTTAAACGAAAACTGTTAGTTTATCGATCCTTACCCGTATCATCCTTTGAAATTCGAAAAATCCTTTCAAGTCACGAAGAGAATACAATGCAGTTGTGGGGAAGTACGGCACTCGAATTCCACTAGTCAGACTCACACAGTCAGTTTATTATCCTCTTGCACAAAGAGTTATTAAATCTTATGCAGACTTCAAGAATAATGTGTCTGACTGAAATGATGGCTTGCACCTGCCCTATATATCCTAACAGGTCCAGAGGCTCTAATGGATGTGCCCAACAACAATGACACAAAACAGCAATCGACAATTACATGTTTGATACAAACACACATAGCTACTGTCTCTGTATGACATAAAATGAACAATTGGCAATCACGTTCCTGACACACAAACATGTTTCTAAGAGTTAGCCGTAAATCTCTATGTGGGAGGTGTCAGATCCTGCTGAGCCCTTCCCACATCTCCCCCTCCTTCCAAGGTGAGTCCCTCGGACTCCTTAGACACACCGGTAGGAGTATTGAACATCGATCGGTCTTCCCTATCTGTCCACGACCAGCCTTGCCGAGACAGAGCGTCAGCCACTCCATTTTCCGCACCTGGCCTGTAAACACATTTAAAAGAAAAATCTTGTAAATACAGACACCAACGCCAAAGGCGCGGATTCAGATCTTGAGAAGACATCAAATTCTCCAGCACACGATGGTCAGTTCTCAATGTAAAATTTCTTCCAGTGAGAGATAAACCTCAAAATGACGTACTGACTCAACCACAGCCAGTTCTGTGGCTGAATACGAGACTCTCTGTCCAGGAGCTGTTGAGAGTAAAAGGCCACTGGCAACTCTACATAGTGTCTGACAACAGATAACACACTACCAACACCAACAGACGATGCATCAGTATATAGAATAACTAGTGGTGTGCTTGAGCACAAATGGCGAGCGAGCCTAAAGACTATACTATTTTTATTGACTTCTAATACTGAAGCTACTGAAAATAAGGTCAAGTTTTTAAATTTAGCATACAGGGTAAAGGGATTTCAGTGCCATAGTAACAACTCTCTGCAACTGCTTGAATTGAAGGAAAAAACAACAACAACAAAACAATACACGTTATTTAAAAGTTTTCTTTGTGATATTCTTTAGCTAAGTAGTGGTTGTAACACACAATGCTTTGACACAGCTGGACATGCACCTACACAGACTTACTTCGCAGTAGTCTAGTGGACAATGTATTTTCAGGTAAATACTGTGCGCACGGCTTATAACCATGACAAAGAGCGCATTGACTTACCACCGCCACTAACTCGAATAGAAATGGAAGTCCCTTAAGTTGTCAAGTTTGAACTGCACCGGCAAAAGAATTCAAAACGGTAAACAATTCAATTTCTAGGGTGATACGGGTACTGATCGATAAACCAGAGGATTCTGTTTAGTGCAATTTGGGATGGGGTCGACAACCGAACTAACTCAAAAACGCGAGGGTCAAAGTACAAAAATGCCTTACGTACGTCCATACATATATACAAATAAATAAATAAATAAACTGACATCCCCGATTTTCGATTGTGTTACCCCTGTAAGTGTCTCGCTCGCTACGCTCGCTCGCCAAATACATCATTAGAAACAGGTATGGTGAGTTTAAAGTTAAAACTACAGTATTGTTACTACAGAATTTATATCTTAGCTTAATTAATGCAGAACAGTATAACAGCAGTAGCAAACACAAATACCAAATTACACTCTTACCTGAGTAATGGTAACTTCTGTAGTATCAGACTTGAGCAATTCTGACTACCTCAATTACCAGTAATTCTTGAACAAGCTCTCAGCTACAAAATAAATAGGCCAGTGTTATTTTAGTAATGGAATTACTACTTGCCTCAATTTTGTTAAATTCTGTAGTTACAAATTTAAGCTATTTTGACTATCTCAATTACCAGTAATTCTTGACATCAAGCTCTCAGCTACAAAACAAAAGACAATTAATTTTAGTTAATGACTTAAGGTCCTCGCTGATTAACCACTCCCGCCCCGACACCCACCTCTGCTTACCTCAATTGGGAGGTGTGGTGCCGGTGAGCCACAGTCTCCAGACTGTGTGGTTTTGGCAGAGGCGTGGGCGGACCCTTCCCTGACCACCTGCTAAGGTGCTAAGTGGTGCTTAGGGGGAATCCGTGGAGGCAAAAGGGGGGGGGGGCGTTGCCACTCTTTGCCCCTGCCCAAGGTCAGACCTGACCCCCCAAGCACCGACAATAATAACCCTGCCCCCCACTATGTGCCCTTAGTGCTCACGACAAGATTTATCCCTCTAATCCACTGATATACAAATACATGGTTGAATAGTGTTCTAGTGACATGATGTGACTTAAACTACAGTGTGTTCTCAGTTAGCCTCACCCCCGGTGCTCCTCTGGTCTGTCCCTCTAGACTACAGTGTGTTCTCAGTTAGCCTCACCCCCGGTGCTCCTCTGGTCTGTCCCTCTAGACTACAGTGTGTTCTCAGTTAGCCTCACCCCCGGTGCTCCTCTGGTCTGTCCCTCTAGACTACAGTGTGTTCTCAGTTAGCCTCACCCCCGGTGCTCCTCTGGTCTGTCCTTCTAGGCAGCTAGGACATTGGAGTAGTTGGCCAGTTGCTCCCGCGGAATCTTGATATACTCCAGGTAGGCCAAGCTCCTCCATCTCCCCAGAGTCTTCATTATTGCATCCTCCATCCCTCTGCTGGCTGCCGTTGTGGCCACTCCTATGCGGAAACTATGTCCGCAATATTTGGTACAGTCAAGCCCTGCCTCTTGTAGTGCTGCCCTGACGGTACAGTCAAGCCTGCCTCTTGTAGTGCTGCCCTGACGGTACAGTCAAGCCCTGCCTCTTGAGTGCTGCCCTGATGGTACAGTCAAGCCTGCCTCTTGTAGTGCTGCCCTGACGGTACAGTCAAGCCCTGCCTCTTGTAGTGCTGCCCTGACGGTACAGTCAAGCCCTGCCTCTTGTAGTGCTGCCCTGACGGTACAGTCAAGCCCTGCCTCTTGTAGTGCTGCCCTGATGGTACAGTCAAGCCCTGCCTCTTGTAGTGCTGCCCTGACGGCTGTTACTAGTCACTCTCTTGTCAGGTAGCGTCCATCTCTGAATATAAACAAGGACCTCGTTGAGTTCCCCGCACCACCAGGTAACTTAACATTGCTGTCACTGGGCACAAGTCCGTCGCTGTCCTTCCCAGGAAGAGATCTACACCCTTCCTGAAGGGGTCTGTCTTTGACTGCTTCAATGTGACCCTCATCACTGTCAACTTCTTGGCATCGTTTACAGCAATATCGCATCTGCTCAGGTGGACTGCTGGGTCGTAGCCTGTGTCCGAGGGTACAGTCATTTCCCCCGAGCGTAGAAACCCAAAGAACCCTAGGCACACTGCTGCCCACAGCATGATTGTATCCTGCTGACGGCTCTCCTTCTCCCAGACTCCTTTCATTAGACGGAGGATGGGTGGTGTCATGGGTAGTCTCTCTCTGCCACTCCCCCCTTTCAGGGCTTACTCTCTTTTCACCCCCCGCAGTACGTAGTGGAGCCGCTGGAGAGGCTCCTGGTTGAAGGGGTTGTGTTTTCCCTCCTGAATGTGCAGCTACCTCACTGCCGCCAGGTACACTTTTATCGTACGGTGTCCTAGTCCCTCCTTCGCCAGGTGAGACACGAACAGCACCAATGTTTCTTCTGAGGCTGGCGCTGGGGTTCTGTCCCCACTTTCACAGAACCTTAGGTACCTCTGCTGACCACTAAGGTATGTTTTTTGGGTCAAGTTTACTAGACCCTTTGCAAGCAATCTGCTAGCAACCTCGCCCAGTTCGGCGATGTCCAGTCTGGGCGCTGCCTGACCAGTGCTTCGATAACGGGCCGAGGGATGACTACTGGTTCTTGGTTGGCGTCCGGATTCTGCATCAGAAAGGACAAGTGGTCATTACATGATATTACCCCCAAAGCGGCTTATGTGCACCCCTGGTACATCCCGCTTCTTAAGTGGTCCGACTACTCCCCAGGCCCACCTCCTTCTGTAGGTACTTGTCCACCACCTCTTGGTTCCGTATGGCAGACTGCATATTGGTCTGCGCCAATGTTGTCTCCTTCACCTCGTACTGAAACCCCACTCTGAAGCCGTACCGCAGACCCGTGAGTATGCACTGCCGATACTTTCTGTCGGGGTGGTCTCGCACTCCCATTCTTCAATTATCAGTGGCGTCACCACTCTCCGCAGCCCATCTGGCACCGCCCTCCTCAGCTGGGGCCTTCTGGCTGGGTGTACGGGTACAACATGCCGTCACCTGTGATGATTAATAATACCGTAGCCTGTTGCTCAAAGCTTTCACCTTTACTGACCAGTACCTTTCCCCCTTTACCTAACTTTTATTTTTTTATTTTTTTATTTTACCCTACTTTACCAACTGGTAGTCTGGGGCCGCCTATTCACACTCCCCTTTACCAACCTTTGGTCCTATGCTATGCCCTGCATATTTTAATTATTTTATACTTATTCATATATATATATATTTTTTAACAACTTTGTTATAATATATCTATTATTTCCATGCACCATAATTGCATCATTCACACACTTTATACTGCACGACTCCGTCTCTCTTTCATCCATCGGCTCTCTGTCCATTCAGTGTCTCTCTCTCTCGCTGCTGATCTCGTGCAGGTCCTCGACATGCAGTCCGTTTGTGGTTGCCGCCACAGGTTGAGCACACATGCTCGAATTGGCAGTGGGGGGGCTGCGCAGCGTCCATCATTGAACGCAAAGCAAGCCCCCCTGCGTGCTCTCCGCCTCCTCCACTCAGGGTCTTCCCTTCTCGCCGGGGTTGAGGCTGTATCCCGCAGCCGCACGACTGGGACATCTCTCCCTGGATGCAGTGCGCAGTCCTCTTGCGAGTGATCTGCCATCAGGCATCTAGTGCAGAACTGCCCCCTTCCTCCATATGCTAAGAATGTGGTGGAGTAGAGGCTCTGATTTACCTTGGCAAAGTCGGCAGCCTCCAGGGAGGCAATCTGTTGCCTAAAGGCACTATCGTATAGAGACCACCCGCGCCCACCACACTTTCTATGTTCAGTGATCATAAAGGCCTGGTAGGCCCACAACTCCCTGGCCTTGTGTGGGAATTTGCTGCAGATCACTGAGGCATAGGCGCTGAAACACTGGAGCCAGCTCTCGAAATCTGGGACTTCTCTCCGTCCATTCCTTTGCCCTGACCTGGTCTCTCCACTAAGGAGCCTCCTCCTCTCTGCCTCCACGTTATCCTTGAGGAGTTCTGCCATGTCCGTAAACTCTCCCTGTAGAATCCTCTTTACCAGTTTTCCTGGGACAACTGGTAGCGCCTCGCTCACAATAAAGGGGAGAACCTCATCTACCTTTTCTGCGGTGCTGGACTCTCCTACCACGCTTGCTCCTGCCCCTCTGCTCATGTCTGCTTCGTCCAATCTTCTCTCCGAGGCAAACGTTGTAAGGTCCAGCTCCTCCACCTCCTCACGGCTTGGTTCTCTACCCAGAGCAGATAACCATTTCTGATATACATGTATTTCCCATATTAATTGCCTCACTCGCTGGCCTCCGCCACTCTCACTCCCTGACCTCTGCCAGTCTCCCCCTATGGCTTCCGCCATTTTTTCTCTCTGGCCTCTGCCAGCGTCGCTCTCTCTCTCTCTCTCTCTCTGGCCTCTGCCAGCGTCGCTCTCTCTCTCTCTCTCTCTCTGGCCTCTGCCAGTCTAGCTCCCTCTTGCTCACTGGTCTCCGCCAGTCTCGCTCTCTGGACTGCCCTGTCTCACTAACTGGCCTCTACCAGCCCTCACTCCGTGCTATTCTCTCTTTCTGGTCTCTGCCGGTCTTACTTGCTAGTTATATTTACCAAATCTGCCAAAACCAAAAGAAAAAAATTAAAAAAATTTTTTAAAATTATTATTATTATTATTATTTTTTAATTATTATTTTTTTTATCCGTTACCTTAGCTCCTCTTTGCCGTGTGTTGGTTGCCTTACTACTATATATATATATATTTTTTGTTCTTATTATTATTATTTTATTTATTTTTTTTTGACCTCTTTGTACCTGCCGCCTGACGATCTAGCCACTAACACTCTATTTACTGCCTCCTTGCCCTAGCCCTCACTCTCTCCCTGTCTGCCTCCTTCCTATTATTACTACCCTTCTTGAGCTCTCCCTTGTCGACATACCTGCAAGTGTCCTTCCTCCTCCTCTAACGCCAGGCTTGCTTGGGCCCGCAGCCCCGTCGCTGCCAGGCCGATCGACGCCACCTTCCCTTCCGTGCTCTTCTCCTTCCCATCTGCTCGAGAATTCCTTCCTCAGTTGGTCCGTCACTTGGTCCGTCACTCCAGCGATGATCGCTTGAAGAGTGTCCGGGTCTATCTGCACGGCAGTAACTGGTGTTCGCCTAGTTGTCGACTCTCCCACGCTTCCTTCTCCAGTGCTCATCTCTTTTTCGTACCCCGAGCTCAACCTGTCTATCAGTGAGGACTTCTCTTCTCCCTAGTCTGCTTGCCACCCTCTTGCTAACTGTTGTCCACGTGTAGTGACCTGGAAGTAGCTTCTCCGTCCCTTTACCTTCGGTCGTGGGAGGGTCCTATTCCTCCTGACGCCCCGCCCCGTCTGCTGCGGTCCTTGTCATTAACTTGGTCTAACTACCTTAAACCCTACCAAACAAATACAAAATTACTTCTTACCTCATTTTCTTGAGTAGTAGTAACTTCTGTAGTATCAAATTGAAGCCATTCTGACTATCTGAATTACCAGTCTCTCTTTTCTGTAGTATCCAATTTCAGCCATTCTGACTACCTCAGTCACCAGTAATCAGTGAACAAGCTCGCAGCTCTAACAAAACATAATAGCCAGAGTTATTTTTGTAATTTTAGCTAACAAGTATGGAGCACATCACTAATTATTATTACACTTGTTTACTGATGATAGACCTGACCTGAACCACCACCCTTGTAGTGATTGAAGTATGAATGCTCTGTGCTTGTGTATGTGCAAAAGCTCACCCTAGTGTGTGTGTGCTTTTTTTGTGCAATACTTTGCTAAACAATACTGTAATGTTTTCCATGTCAGCCACTAGTAATTGACTTGACCAAGCCTTTTCACTAGTCTAATAGTTGTTTGATGAGATGCAATTTCTGTAGTCTTTCATAGACCTAATATATACATTATCACTTTACTGAAATGAAAATAACCATTTTTTAAACCTACCTGTTTTCCACTGTGGCCTGTATAGGAATTAATCCAACAAGTTTATTTACCAGGCTCCTTTTGTCACATCTGTGTCTCATTAAATGGCATAACACATTCCAACTGTCCCATTTAAATTTGGCTTAGGTTTCTTTGTTCTTGTGCATGAACCAAAAATCTTCATAAGCAGAGGTGCATTTTTTTTTAACTCGGAAATGAACAAGCTCCAAGTGAAGAGTTTTATTCCTTTATTGGAAGTGTTTTGGAGGATTGAGCATGTTTGTAATGAGCACATGGCCTTTGCCTCTGAGTGCAGTGTATGTATGCATGTTGCATCTTACTAATTATGTAAGATTTAAGATGGGGGATCTGCAAAGCACCTGTCAACAATGCCCTTTTAGTGACCTCTGGCAGCTGCTTTAGCCATAGATTTGCGGTTGGGTGTTCCTAAGCAAAATCGTTTCACTCTAGGTGAGTTACCTAATTTATGGAAGAAAAACAACAACAACTAACGAGACTAAAAAACAACAACAACAACAGCAACAAACAAAACAAAGAATTAGCTAATTATGATACAGTGTGAATACATTTCCCATTACTGCAGGTGAATTGTAGGGACAGCTTCATTTGGATTCTGGATTACGACATTCTTGTCAGTAGCTATTTGTCTTCTTGTTTGTATTGCCAGCCCTTCACTTGTAAAATTTTCTGTAGCATTTGTGAGGTTTTGTATGATTCTCTCTTTGAGTTGCGCTCGCTTGTCATGTCTTCATTATCCCATGTGTTACAGTATTGATGTTAGCAGTCAACTCACTCCAGGTGATCAGAACTCCTCTTCTTCTTGAATGATCTGTTGTCTTTGAATCTGATCCCAACTTCTTCCTGGTTTTGGTGCAATCAGACAGGTCCTTTCCACATCCAACACACAAAGAACAAAGAACTGATATTGGCCATCTCACAAGGTTTTTACCAGATACAAACTTTAAGCTTCGAACCAAACAAAACAATAAAACCTAAAAGGTGCGGGGGCGGAGTGGAAGTTGTGACGCGGTTGTATATGTGCATTTACTAATTGCATTCATTAGAACTGATTCTAAGCACCAGTGTCACCAGACCCTTTCCCCACGTAGCAGTTTGGTAAAGGGTCTGGCTACGCGAGACTAGGCTATTAAAAGATGAAAGAGAGTTGTACTGTTTACCATTGATGCAGCCGAATTCAACTGTGCAGGATACACAGTGTACTATCAGAGTAGGTGTGAATCGAACTGAAAGAATAGTGAGCTATTCATGAGGGATCTTTTTTCGTGGCTACTTTTAAATTTGAATAGAGGAAGCTAGAGGTCAAAGGGCAGTTACGGTACAAAAAAAAAAAATTTTTTAAGTGCCAAAGTCCTAAAATACACTTCCACTTTAATTAATTAGAAAATGATATGGTATGGGTTGTCAACGAAATGGTCATGTGGTGATTGTTTTAAACGGTCACTGATAATGTTAAAATTGGTAAGGGTTACCCAAATCATGTTTACTATATAGTGATCGACCCCACCACACAGTAGCGCTTGATGTACTCACTTGTGCAAATTAGGAATGCAGTGGCACAAGGTATTTTTATCCATTCTTATATCCTATCTTTACCACTTGGTTTAGTTGCATCATTGTTTTCTCCTGCTCTCTTTCTTCCAGAGCCCTTTCCTCTCATCAGCTCTTTCTTCTTGAGTCATGGATTCCCTTCTTATCCTTTGTCTACCTCTTCCTGCTTCTCAGTCTCTCTGTCCTTCTCTCACTCGGGCTTCGAGAAACTGTTGCCTTATCTTTTGAATGCTCTGTCCAACTTTCCAGTTTGGATATGTGTTCAGTCATCAGTGAAACTGAAGAAGGTCCTCAGACTGAAACATTTTTCTTCCTAAGAAAAATCCTTGCTACGACAAGCTAAAAAAACCTCTTGACTAATACCAATTCGTTGTTGCTATTGCCTCTTAAATGTGATGATGCCTTACCCGGCAAGTAGTGACGATGCTTTACCAAATCTACGAATACACGCACCGTTGTCGTTAATGACAGACACATGTATTATTATGTTTATTATTTGTGGATGGTATTACTGGTTTAACAAATTGAGCTTTTTTTCTCAGTAGATCAAAACGTTAATCCTGTTACTCCAAACAATTATTAAAGCTATTTGAAATTGAATTTCAGCCAGAATGCACAATTTACACAATTCATCTTTTAAGTGGAAGCACTATACATGTTTATAAGCATAAACCCTTCCTCCTCCCCCCCTCTTCTCCTCCCAAGCAAAAAGGTAAAAAACAACACGACTACCCAGTGTTAATCTGTTCTCATTATCTTCCATGTGTATTTTTATTGACGTGTTGAAAGTATTCTCAAGACTTGCATTAGAATAATAAACGGATTATAGTGTGTTATATATAATACTAATTACATGAGTCAGAGTGTGATAAGGAAAAATATTTCACGAGCAGGCTAATTTATTTTCACAAGCCTTAGGCAAATGACAATAAAGCCTGAGAGTGAAATATTTTGCCATATCACCTATGATTAGTGTAATAAGTGGTTTATTCCACACTAGATATCTTCACTGCAGTAGTAAGTTCGTAATACCAGCTTGTAAAGTTGACTGTAAAACTCAGTGTTAGTTTGTAAGGTGATAACACCCGCATGGGTCATGAACCTAAAGGTAACACTGTGAAGATATCTAGCATTGAATAATAATTATTATACAACAGACGTAGTATATTGAAATGAATAAACCATAACATTTCAGTCTCAGTTGGAAACGAGGAAGAAGAAAAAAAGAAACTGAAAAAAATATGCACACAGTCAGTGGTATTAATGTCACGCCTACATCCCAAATAAAGAAGACCTTGGCTAGGAAAGAGAATTGAAGAGGTTGCTACAAGACCTGCTATGTACCAAACCCATGTGTGCCAAAATGTATCAAAAATTGCAATGGGTTAAAGTGTCCAACACTTCACTCACAGAAAAGCAACAACAACAACAAGCCGTGTCATTTTGTGCTACGCTTTCTGTACGTGACTTGCGACTACAAATATTTGTACTTGGAAGTTACTTGTGACGTGAGGCCGACCCTAATAGGGCACAACTTTAAATCTGATTATTTCTCTGCTTTTTATTGGACAGACAGACAACAGAACATGTAGATCAGGAGTATGAAAGGGATGCCTGAGGCTAGTGAAGCCCGCTTCTACATCCCAAATAAAGAAGACCTTGCAACTTGCCCCACCTCATGCCGAAGTGAAACAATACCTAATCTTATTTGGAATATAGAAGTGTGCTTCACTAGCCTCGGGCATCTCTTTCAGGCTCATGGTCTACATTTTCTGTTGTCTGTCTGTCCAATAAAAAGCAGAGAAATAATCAGATTTAAAGTACAACTTGACCACCTCAATCTTAAAAAGCACACGCATGTTTACTAACCGTGCAAAGTGCTCTCAATTTTGTTGTGTAATTAAAACCAAGTCGATAAAAGCAATGGAAGATGAGAATGTTTCATTTTTCCTTCTTATGCCTCGTTCCATAGTTATGGGGCAGTTGAAATTCTAGGAAGCACTGGGTGTCCAGCATTGGTTGAATTTCAAACTACAAAAAAGGCAGAAGTCTGGATTCATTTCATCGAATTATAATTCAACCGCCGAGTTAAGAATTTCGTTGAATTGTAATTTTGAAACACCAAGTTAGGAACGTGAGAGCAATGTGTGGCACACTTTTTTCATCGGGCGTCAAAAATCTTCGAGCTGGGGCCACATTTGCTTTATTGGATGGCTTACTTGGTATATTAGCTGCTTATCCAAGCCATACCTGTCCTAAGGCGGCTAATAGCTGTTCTATTTTAGAGCCACTGATGGTATGTCCATCTTTATATATAATATGTAGGGAATATTTACACAATGCTTTTAGAGCATGATGGTGACTGGTACAGCTGCTGATGAGAGTATCGTTGTGCTATGAAATTTATTATTAAGATATCACATTCTCTCGAGTTGTAATGGTGCTAACAATGATATATTTAGTGATATATCTCGTGATATATCTCGTGATATATCTCGGTTGCTTATTGCTTGTGACTGTTATTTGTGTACCCACTTTACTTTAAAGTGTAGTTACAAAATAAATATGCAGACTATAATATACCCATATCGGGTAAATTTCTTACTAACTCATAGAATTCAACACTATCTATTGTACTATAATAGCTTAGGAGGAGCTTAGGGTGCCCCTACCTCTGTGTGAATCCCTGTCACTAGGACCCATTGCCCCACTATATAATATACCAGGTAAATTTCTTACTAACTCATAGAATTCAACACTATCTATTGTACTATAATAGCTTAGGAGGAGCTTAGGGTGCCCCTACCTCTGTGTGAATCCTGTCACTAGGACCCATTGCCCCACTATACTTAAATGTGAAGATATTGTGGATTTGTTTTGCTGCATAGAGCAGTCTGTTGTATTTGAGTGTTACAGTGTGTATGTATATTTTGTTGTGCTGGTCAGGTGTCGTCCATGCAGAACCAGACATTCACTCTGAGGTCTTGTTTCCGGTACATGATGAAAGAGGGCGGAGTCAGGTCGCTATGGAGAGGGAATGGCATCAACGTGGTGAAGATTGCTCCCGAGTCAGCTCTGAGATTCTTCGCTTATGAGCATGTGAGTAGTAAAGGGTTATTGCAGTCGTTATTTTTTTAAACAATTTACACTTTTTAACAATTTGCGCATGGTCTATCAAAATGATGACAAGTAACAAACGGTTTAAATTATGCTAATATTTCTCACTATTTGAGCCACTACTTTCAACTGTCTACGTCAACTTATTCATTTTTTTGGCTAAATTAGAAATATTTATGGCAGTATTTCTATGTTTATATGGCAAATCAATCAAACGTTCATCAGACATTTGACTTCTAGCCAAATTCTGCAAGAAATCAAAACATTGGGTTGAAGTTTAGAATTATATATAGTGTGTAATCTGTGAAATGAAATGCTATAATTACTTGTAACGCTGACTATTAATTGCTTTATAATTTATTTATTTTTTAATGGAATTGCTAATGCATCTACCTAGCTCTCTCCTATGTTGTGGACCCTTAAGAACTACAAGTGCCTTCGTGTGTTAGATACATACTGGCTATTTATAAATAAATTATAGTGGCATGGAGTTTTTAAATTTCCACACTGTACCATGGAGTGTGGTAGCAGCTGTAAGACTACCAGGAATGCTATCCTCTGCAGCTTCCATGAATACTCTGTGACGTACGTATATGTAATTTATTAAACGTTGAGCGTGCCCACCAGGTATCTTGCTGTGTGCGTTATGTTTATGAGTCACCAATGGAGAGTTCGGCCTCATTGACCCTGAGGAGGTTTGGTAAGAGGTTGAAATATTGAGTTAAATTTTAGTTGTATATTGTATTGGTTGTTAAAACAGAAGAGAAGAGCTGCTATTAATATAATTATTGAGCCGAGAATGACTGAATCATTGTAACACAGTTAGATTGAGCCAACAGGACAGAAAGGCTATTTCAAGTGCATGTGCACACAATTGTTTACCAGTATATTGCTTCGACTTTTTTTTAATCTTTTCTCTCCCAAAGAAAATAGAATTTCCTAGGGTGAACTTCTAATTACCATGTGAATTGAAGGGGCATGCTCGTGGTTCATGGCCAGTTAAATGGCTTTATTTTGACTGGCTTTTTTAAAGTCTCTCTCTCGGAAAAAACAACAACATTTGCAAGATCTTTATTGCAAAAGATCTTGCAAATGTTTGTTTTTTTCTTTTCTTTTCTTTTTTCACAACGGGTTCCATTCACTGGAAAAGACTTCCTCTGAAGATTTGCCAGGTTTTTTTTTGTGTGTATGCAACAATTGAAGCCATAGAGAAGTGTCTGACTGTGAACGGATGATTTATTTTATTTCCCTTTTCAAGATGGTTGATTTTTTTTTAACAGGGATGGTGGTCAGTTAATATTTGTGATAAACTACCGACTTCCAGTAAGAGCAATTATTTGTTTATTTGGGAGAAAAGCTACAGACGCTTAATTAGGCTTCACTACTTTTACGTGTGCACTTGATGGCTTTAAAAATTCTACATGTGCTCTCTAACATTTTTTCTCATTGTTTTAGGTGAAGAAACTGTTGTATCGTGAAGATGGTGAACCCCTTCAGGTGTTCCAGAGACTTCTGGCAGGCTCTTCTGCAGGAGTAATAGCCCAGACTACAATCTATCCTATGGAGGTAAGGATAGTCGACCATGTGTTTCAAAATCTGGCAAGGTGTGTCGCTAGTGATGACCTTTTACCAAATTCCACCATCGTAACGTTGTATTGATAGCAAACACAAGCGACTTCTCTTCACTAATCTTTATTTATTTAACCCTCAGCTCACATACGTGAGAGGGTATAGTAGTCGTCCTGTCTGTTTGTCTGTCCATCTGTCTGTCACGTTCTGATTTTGGAGATTACTGACAATTAACCATTGATTTAGGCATGAATTTACTCAGAACAACAATTTAAGACCTTTTATTATGCTACTTTTTAAAATTTTGGGCTGATTTTTTAGAAAGCTGTCAGTTCTTTTGTGGGTAACCCTCTTATTAACCCTCAGCGCGCATGCGCGAGAGGGTTATAGTTGTCATATCGTAATCATGTGAGCAAATAATTTCTTGCTGCCCTGCAGTAGTTTTGCTTTATTCTGGGAAGTTAACAAAGTGCTCAAAGTGGAGTTTTGTGTTGAAAATATATACCAGTGAGTGTCTCTGACCTGTTTAGCTTCTTCTCTTATGAAGACAGCGTTTACATGTACCGTTTACATTGCTTGAGCTATGTTGATGTCAGATTAGAATAGCCAATGAATTATTCTTTTGGTCTGAGATGATTTTGTAATAGCTATCTAGCTAGCTAGGGCATGTAGCGCTGAGGGTCCACACCTTTGATGCTTCATTCGTTTGTTTGTTTATTTGTTTGTTTGTTTGTTTGTTTAATTGTGAGTGAGTGAAGTGAACAATCTTAGGGGTGTGCTAATTTGTGTGTGCAAATTTGAACCAATGGTATGTAAGTAAGCATGTGTAATGTGCACGTATGTATGGGCGTATGTGTGGTATAGTAGCAGTACCTGTGATGGAGTAATGAAATCCTATAAATGACCTCTAGGTAACGACTCTTCAGCTTTGCTGAGGCTGGGTATCTCGCTGGCACTTGAGCTTTTGTTTACACTTTGACCTCTGAATGCACCACATCAGGACAGCTTACATTTAGTGTGCATTGGTAAGGTTGGTAGCTTGAAATTTAGCAGCGTTTTGTGAACCGATGAGTGCAATGCAAACTTTGAATATCCTTTTAGTGTTTCTTCAACAAGAGTGAAACTATTGGTTTGTAGAGGACCTGTTTCCTAGCAGCGTGTGCTTGTACGGGAGTGTATTATATAACCCAACAGAGCACGAGTGCTTTGTGTAAGAAAAAACAACTAACAACAAGTGGTAATGTTGAAGTGTGACATTCCTAAGGCACTAGCACTTGGTGGGCACAGAGCTGCTGATGTCAAGGGATCTGCGTGACTTGTTAAGAACCATCAGTGTGTCTAACCCATTGTTTTAATTTGATAAGGCTTTTTGTGAAACCAGATTCTACGTCTGCGAGGTACAAGTGTGGCTAAGGTGTCACCTAGGCGACGATTTCGAAAGGGGCTTATGTTGGATTAAGTAAGACCTACTGTAGGAGGAAGATCAGGAGGTAACTGCAAGTGTTTGTGGAGGCCTTAGTAATTGAGAGCCATTTGATACAACCACATCACTAGTGTTGGTATGATGAAGGAGAAACATTAGAAGTTTTGATGTAGAGGGAGTATTGGCATTCCAAAGAGAGATAATAATAAAATTCCTTTTCAATAACAAGGGGTGCCCCTATATTTATAGACCACACACACACACACGCACAAAACAAACAACAGGATGGAAAGCGCAATTATCCAATCAAATTATGCATTTTCATCCATCAATAAACACAAGGTGACTGAACATAGGGCAATACTCATGATATAGCATTAATCCAGGGACTCACTGTGAGGGTAACACTCCTCTTGTAGGTACAACTGTGGAATAATGTGTAGAGATGAAGTATTAATATGGGAAAGAAACCAGTCTTAAGAGGTGTGGACTCAAGTGTTGCTAACTAATTCTAGCCTTGCTTTTGGAATGGATGAGACATTGACCTTTATTATTATTATTATTATCATTATTATTATTTATTTTATTATTTTTTACTATTTGCATCTTTGTTGAACTTTCTTCAACTTCAGATACTAATAAATTAGTTTTTATGGTTTTAATTTGTTCTATTGAGTTGGGAGTTGGTCAATAAATTATGATTAAAAAAACGAAGATGTTTTTTTATACATTTCTACATTACTAATATTCCTACTGGTGGCACTTGTTAGTGTATGATAATATTGTAATATTATAACTCGGTTGTGTGTTTGGCAAAGAACGTATTTGTTCAATTATTGTACTTTTACTAAATTTGTGAACTTGAACATTGCCTGTGACCTTGAGCTATTATTACCAGCAAATCTCTAATGACACACTGACACACACGCACACTCAGTTGGGGCCGCAGCGAGTGCGTTTGAGAGGGAATAGTTGGAGCGTAGCCTCGTGAGTGCTTTATGGGACGTTGTTTCCTTCTTGTCGCGAGTCGTCAGTCTAGCATCAGTGAACAGGCACACCATGTGACACAGAGCCTTGGTTCGTGTCAGAGAAGGGACTAGACGATGCTCATGTAGTTTTATTTTGCTCCCTTATATATATATATATATAAATATATATATACATATATATATATGAATTAATCCGGGATTATATTGCCCATTGTTCTCATGCGAAGTTAAGCAGGTACGAGGTAGTGTGAACATGATGCTTGTTAGAGAAATGTCGGAAGGGTGGAAAATGTGTCCATTTCTCTCCAAATGGTGAAGTTTCTCGCTCCTCCAATTTGAGTTTAATGGATTGGGTAGCAGATAGAATGTTTTGTGTGGTTGGGCTGACATGTGTGCAGTCAGTTGCTATGGTGTATTAGCGCGTGCTGTCGCCGGTCATTGACATAGCTGACAGTGGTGGGCATGTTCAACCAGAAGCTGCTGGCTTATTCAGCAATGTATTTTTATTACCAAACACGGTTGGGGTTAAACGGATTTATCTTCATCTTTCAACATCTTAACCTTTACATTTCTTTGGGTTCATGCAATCTGGAAGTAATTATTTTGGGGTCGTAAACAGCTTGTGGGCACGCTCTGTTGAAATGCTCTGTTGAAACTGCGTGAATACCACACGAGAGTACCACACGAAGATAGCATGTTAATGATTAGTTGTGGTCATATCTCTTTATTTTTATTTATTTTTTTTATCCCTTCTGGTTACCTTGCCGGGCGGTCCAACATACTGAGGGTTGCGGCTTTTGTCTATGATCTGATTAATGCTGTGTTGGCGTAATGAGGGCTAGCAAACCGGCTCCAATAAATGGTTATCAGTCAAGTCCGTGCTATGAATATTGTTATCTTTCCCATGCATATCTGCCGCTTGTGTTTTTTTAAGGCTTGCCACTCTATTATCCGTGGGAGAACATTTCTACCAGTGTTTTTTTTCCCCCTGTTATCTATGACCGATTGATTAATAGGGTGTGAGATATCTTGGCAGGGACTTGTTGCTTTTTCCATCAGCTGGCAAGTTGTTGGCATTTCACGTGAGTGCGTGTGCGTAAAGTCAAGTGCATCTTGCTTGTGTTGTGTGGGTGTGTGCACGCGTGTTATGTTGTGTTTCTGGACTATGTTTTCAGATTTCCTTGGCTAACCATTTGAGCTTGCATTCATGTTTGTGTGCTCCCTGTCTCTGTCGTCAAGGAGCTTTTGTAATGGGGGTTACTTTTTTTTTCTTTCTTTTTTTTTCCTTTTTTTTAAGAGCTCTCCACCACCTGGTGATATTCAATGCTGTGAAATGTGCCATTGAATTGTATTACTAATAGGTAACTAAGTTGGTTAATTCGTTTCCCCCTAGCATAATTAAATTTTTATTTTTGCATTCATGTTTGTGTGCTCCCTGTCTCTGTCATCAAGGAGCTTTTGTAATGGGGTTACTTTTTTTTTTTTTTTTTTTTCCTTTTTTTTTTTTTTTTTTTTTCCCTCCTTTTCCCCTTTTTTTTTTTTTTTCCCCTTTTTTTTTGTTTTTTTTTTTTTTTTTTTTTTTTTTTTTTTTTTTTTTTTTTTTTTTTTTTTTTTTTTTTTTTCCCCTTTTTTTTTTTAAGAGCTCTCCACCACCTGGTGATATTCAATGCTGTGAAATGTGCCATTGAATTGTATTACTAGAAGGTAACTAAGTTAGTTAATTCGTTTCCCCCTAGTATAATTAAATTTTTTAGTTGGCGAGCGAGCGTAGCGAGCGAGACACTTACAGGGGTAACACAATTGAAAATCGGGGATGTTTGTTTATTTATTTATATATAATAGTTTGGACGTGTGTATGTCATTTTGTACTTTGACCCTCCGTATTTTTGTGTTCACTCCGCGTTCGACCCCATCCCAAACTTCACTAAACAGAATCCTCTGGTTTAACGACCATTACCCGTATCACCTTAGAAATTGAATTGTTTACCGCTTTGAATTCTTTTGCGGGTGCAGTTAAAACGCAAAAGCTTATGGTAGCTGCATTTCTGTTCGATTTAGTCGCTATTTGTCACAGTTATAAGCCCTACTCAACAGCATTAACTTGTAAATTCATTGTCCACTAGACGAACCACGAAGGTAAGTCTTGCGTAGGTATATTCAGTTGTGTGAAAGTATTGTGCGTTACAAAAAGAAAACTTTAAATAACGTGACTTGATTTTGTTGCTTCTTTTTCAATTCAAACAGTTGCGGGGAGTGGTTACTATGGCATTGAAACCCCTTCTCCGCATACGTAATTTAAAAACTCGACTTTATTTTAGTAGCTTGAGTGCTAGTTGTTAAAATCAATCATTTAACAATAGTGTAGTTTAAGGCTCGCTCGCCATTTGTGCTCAAGCACACCACTAGTTTAGTATGCTTAAAAAGCGAACATACAAGCAACAAGTAGTTTAATTTTAGAAATCAACAAAAAAATATATTGGAAAAAAAATTGTCCAATGGATTACGTGCCAGGAATTGTGTCTTGCATGTTAATTGTGCACAATCTTTCGTACTTGTTTTAATCTCCACTTGAACTTTGTACTTAGGTCTTGCTTCAGCAGTATTTTTCTTGCTTGTAACATGAACTGTTAGTTTTTAACTGTCTCTGTCGTCACTTTAACAACTGATGTCTGCTTTTTATTAGCTGGTTAATGCTATTTTTCTGAACCAATAAGTGCAGGTAGGTTTACAATTAGGACGAATCTTTTCAATTAAGGGATAACAGAATACTATAATTGAAAATACATCTTCAGTTGTTGCGGGGGAATCAAACTCGGGACCCCTTGCTTTAGCCACTAATGCTCTAGCCTCTAGAGCTACAACAGCCCACAACTTGCTGCTTCTTACATTTTGCCCTTATGCTTGAGGCTGGAGCACTGGTCGGTGGATAAAGCCAGGGGTCCTTGGTTCAATCAATTTCACGATGACAACTGATTTTTTTAAACTTCTTCACATTTTTGATTTTTTTGATTTTTTTTTTTGACCCTTTTGATTATGAAAATTCTTGTAGTTTTCATGAAGGGCTTTGTATTGTGAAGTTAAAGCTTCAGAATTCCATTGAAGTTCTGAAATTTGATAAGGTATCAGTATTTTAGTCTGTATTCAAAGGAAGGTGTGTTGATGTGAGGACTTGTTCAACCTATTCAGAAAGAAGGTGTGGAATGTGCTAGCTGGTCCTGCAAGCTGCCCCATAAAGTCAGTGTACAGTCCAACAATAGAGTAAAAAATAAATAAAATAAAATATAAAAAAAAAAGAGAGAGAGAAAGAGAGAGAAAGTGGGTACCTAGACAGTTGTTTTCAGAAGGGCTTTATGCCAGCTACTCCTGGTTGCATTGAACACCACTGTAAGCTTGCCAGGATTCTGAAAGAAGCTAGGAGCAGACATAGATCCATCGCTGTGGCCTGGTTGGACTTGGCTAATGCATATGGGAGTGTGGATCATTCATTAATCCAATTTTCTCTCAACCACTATCATGCACCTTCCAAATTCAGCTCTATTGTAGACAGGGTTTATCAGCTATTGTATTGAATGATGACTGGTGTACCCCATGTATACCACTGAAGATTGGAGTCTTATCAGGGAGATCCACTGTCAGTTGTAATCTTCAACACAGTTATCAACACGTTGGTGGATACTGTGAAGAACAAACCTGAACTGGGCTACAAGATCAGCAACACCAGGTATTCTATCGACATCTTACAATATGCAGATGACACTTGCCTAGTGGGTAACTCACCAGCAGCGTGCCAACAACTGTTGAATACGACCGAACAATGGTTGAAGTGGTCAGGGATGAAGGCGAAAATTCCTAAGTGCAGTGCTACATCGTTTCAGGGATCAACTGGGCATTCTATCAACCCTCAGTTAACTTTGTCTGGTCAAAATATACCCTTCCTTGGCAACAACACCATCAAATTTCTTGGACTACCAATTCATATTCCGAATACTCCAGTGCAGTCCAAAATACGAATCAAGGAAAAGTTAGTCTCTCTTCTAACAATTGTGAACAAGATAGGAGTTACCAGGACAGAAGTTGATGATATATAAGTTAGGTGTCTGTCCACGTCTCAACTGGCCCCTGACCATCTTTCAGTTTTCAAGTACTTGGATTGAGCGAGAACTGGAAGCTACTGCCACAAGGTTTTTGAAGAAGTGGTCAGGTTAAGCCAAGTCAGCAAACACCAGCATTCTCTATCTCCCCAAAAGAGAAGGAGGTCTCGAATTACCATCACTTTTAACTTTGTACAAAAAGTTACAAGTTTCACGACAGGCTCAACTACTGACTTCATCAGATCCCTGTGGGCGCAGAGTGGCAGAAGATGGTCTAAGGGCAGAAGAGAACTCCAAAAGAGTGACGTTTCGCCTTGCAGTGATAGTGAGGAATACAATGCAGGAAATGCCATCTTGCACTAGAAAAGGACTGACAAGTGCTGGGAGGAATGCTGTAGTGAAACAAGAAATAACATCGCGCATGTCAACAGTACTTAATTTACCAAGGCAGGGGGGCATGATTAAGTCGAGCAAGGAAGGAGCAGCAGAGATCTGGGCCCAGACACTAAATACAATTCCTGAAAATGAATGGAAATTTGTGTTAAATGCAGCCCATGACACCCTTCCACATAATGACAACCTTCACCTTTGGGGGGAAAAAGAAACCCCTATTTGCCCTCTATGCAAAAAGGAAAAACAAACTTTACTTCACGTACTGACCAGAAGGATTTGAGACCACCACAGATTTAGGCTCTGAATATAGCTTCCCACAATATCTTGCAGCTACTGATCAAAGACCGGACATGGTATTGTGGAATGACACAACCAAGTCTGTAACACTACTGGAGTTAACAATACCCTTCGATACACTCCTTGAAGAAGCAGCTAAAAGGAAAGAAGTGAAATATCATGAGCTAGTGTCCCGCATCAAAGGGTCTGGATATGCAACTACCTTCTTGACAATTGAGGTAGGATCTCGTGGCTTACCCAACATTAGTGGATTCAGTCAATTACGACAAATAGTTGGTTTGTCCAAGACGGTGACAAAGTCTCTTATGAGAGAGACTACCAGACTGGCCATTATTGGGTCATATAAGATCTGGTGTTCCAGAAATAACATAAATATTTAACTTATTTGCTGTGTGTGGTACTAGTCTATTGTGCACTATTTTTGTAGAATAGTTAGACAAGTTTAAAGCTAGATCATACCACTCCTCATTGTTGATTGTAATCACATGTAATAACAATGAAGAGTTTTGTATTATTATTTGTATGATGTAGTTAGTTCTCCCAAGGCATTGTTATAGAAATGGAATATAACGAAAGTCCTGAATTGGAAAAGATTGGTGAAGTCTGCCTTGAAAACCAGGATTGATGAATATAGGCAGAATCAGAGTGGGATGATTTGGATATGATACAAGATTATGATGTCTTAACTGCAGAAAACAACAATTATTACCTTAGGCTGTAATATCATCACATGATAGCATGGAAAACTAAGGTATTCATTCGAATTAATAGCTCTCGTGGGACGAGAAATATCTCTCAGCTTTTCTTTGTGAATTTTTTTTTGTGCCACTGGTGGCTAAAACCAATTTATACATTTATTTGTTTGTTTGTTTGTTTATATTTATTTATTCATTTTTCATTTATTTATTTAGCCAATAATTGGTAAATTTGTTTATACAACTCCATGCCACTTGGTACATGTATGTGGCAGCATAGCAACATAGATCTGTACCATCAAGCTGGATCTCACTATCTGAAATTCTAGCTTCTTGTGGTGAAGGGTCAACTGCAAGAGTTTGATCCAATCTATACTATAGGATAGTAAACAAGACTTAAAGGTCATGTGACCACTAGCCATGTGACCACTAGCCATGTGGTTGGGCCACTCAGGGAAGCAAAGCCCAGGCAATGTGTACCAGCCATTCCCTGCATGCAGTCTATGTTCTGTCCCCTGTTATAATCTAATCTAGTGGGCTGGTCATTGTTGCCTGGCAGGTCACTTAGCTAGCTGGGCATTATTTTAGTGAATGGCAGCTGCATCTGATAATGCCATTGTGGGTGGGAGTTGTTGTTTTTTTTTCTAACTGAGTGAATGGTAAGAAAGTTTTGTAAAAGGCAGTTTTTATTTTATTAAGAATGCCCCCAGTCACTTGGTAGCAGTAGTTGAAGGTTAAACTTAAATTGCACATTTGTAAATTAACTATAAGCTGTTTTGTGCAATTGATTGATTTCATGGAGTAGACAATCTCTATATGGACCAGTATAGGCCATGAAGAGAAAGAGGAACAAAATATTTAGAAAGACACAGAACGGCCTACCTATCTTTACCACCAAATAATTAGGGGACAACAAGAACATTGATTTTTATCATAAAATTTGACTAATGTATTAAAAGTAAACTTTAAAAAATAAAATAATTAAAAAATAATGGAGATTAGATTTATATTTAATGCTATTATGTTAGCTGATTCAGTTACAATAAAAATGACAAGCTGTGTGGTGATTTTTATGACAATAACAAATGTTGATTAGAAAATTAAGGTTTAAGGTTGCAACAAATAATTCAGAAACAATAGACACTCTCAGGGGTAACACAATTGAAAATCGGGGATATTTATTTGTTTATATATGTGTGGATGTACGTATGTCATTTTGTACTTTGACCCTTGTGTATTTTTGCGTTCGCTCCGTGTTCGACCCCGTCCCAAACTTCACTAAACAGAATCCTCCGGTTTAGCAATCATTACCCGTATCACCCTAGAAATTGAATTGTTTACCACTTTGAATTATTTGCTGGTGCAGTTAAAACTCAAAAACTTATGAGAGTTCCATTTCTATTCGAGTTAGTGGTGGTGGTGGTAAGTTAATACGCTATTTGTCATAGTTATAAGCCCTATGCAACAGTATTTACTTGAAAATTCATTGTCCACTAGACTAACCATGAAGGTAAGTCTTGCGTAGGTATGTTCAGTTGTGTGATAGTATTGTGGGTTACAACTACTACTAAGAATATCACAAAGAAAAAGTTTAAATAACGTGACTTGATTTTGTTGCTTATTTTTCAATTCAAACAGTTGTGCGGGGAGCGGTTACTATGGCATTGAATTCCATTTACCGTATATATGTAATTTAAAAGTTCGACTTTATTTTAGTAGCTTGAGTGTTAGTAGTTAAAATCAATCGTTTAACAATAGTGTAGTTTAAGGCTCGCTCGCCATTTGTGCTCAAGCACACCACTAGTTAGTCAGTTTTAGTCACTGGGTTTTTCTGTTTGAATTATAATATGCCATCACTCGGACAGAATAAGTGTTCATGTTTTCCACTTTAAGTTTTTCATGGGACCACTAATTAAATAATAGCAGTTTATTTGCTTCATTTAATAGCATCAAACCTTTAGTGACCAGAAGGAGAATAATCATGCTCTTGTTGAAGTGTTTTTTTTGTTTGTTTGTTTGTTTGTTTCAATATCAAAAGGGTCTTCACAAATAGGAATGTGTGGTATTCTGTTCATTGTTCAATGATCTTATGGAATACTAACTCACAAGCAGCTCTTTAATTTGGGTATTCTGGTTTTGTCTGAATTTAAGTTAAGAAAATTTCAGAGTCCATTAAATCTACGGAATCTGATGGTAAATGACACCATTTTATCTATAGGCTATGTATTTGTACCTTATTAGGGTCATAGTCACCATAAACAGGGCTTCATACAGGATTTTTTTCTGGGGGGGGGGGAGGACGTTTTTATTCCTACTTAGGATAGTGTGTGGCTAAATAGGCCACAGGAGAGGGAGGGTGCAGGTCCTCAAGTTCGGGAGGGGCTGGGGGGGGGGGGGGGGTAATCCTAATATGAGCTACTTTGTCCACTGTTAAACTTCAGAGGTATGGTCATAATCCTAGTTCTGCTTGGATACCATATATATATCGTGGTATTATAACCTGAACACCCCCTGGCAGAGATCAGATGAGTAGCCTCTTAAGTGTGATATAGAGTTAATAGTGAATATATATTAGGTACATCTTGCCGAACATGTCGTGTGATTTTAGTACTGATGCAGAGACGACAAGGGTTTACCAAATTTTGCTAGCATTTATCTTTTAGAACCATCAAACATGATAAGGATTTGGTAATATATTTTTAAAAAAGCGTGTTTGCGTGTGTGAACTTTAAATTTAATTACTTACTCCCTCCTATTAACGGTTCATCAGCAGACACTCAAATTGGTATATATAATTTTGGCAGATCAACTTAATTCAACTTCTTGGCAACTTTTGGTTTGTTCAAGAAATACAAGAATTTAAAATTTACTATTATTCATTTTTCATTTATTTATTTAGCCAATATTGGTAAATTTGTTTATACAACTCCATGCCACTTGGTACATGTATGTGGCAGCATAGCAACATAGATCTGTACCATCAAGCTGGATCTCACTATGAAATTCTAGCTTCTTGTGGTGAAGGGTCAACTGCAAGAGTTTGATCCCACTATACTATAGGATAGTAAACAAGACTTTAAAGGTCATGTGACCATTAGCCATGTGACCACCACTAGCCATGTGACCACTAGCCATGTGGTTGGGCCACTCAGGGAAGCGAAGCCCAGGCAATGTGTACCAGCCATTCCCTGCATGCAGTCTATGTTCTGTCCTCTGTTATAATCTAATCTAGTGGGCTGGTCATTGTTGCCTGGCAGGTCACTTAGCTGGGCATTATTTTAGTGAATGGCAGCTGCATCTGATAATGCCATTGTGGGTGGGAGTTGTTTTTTATTTTTAACTGAGTGAATGGTAAGAAAGTTTTGTAAAAGGTGTTTATTTTATTAAGATACTCTTAGAATGCCCCCAGTCACTTGGTGTAGGAGAGTAGCAGTAGTTGAAGGTTAAACTTAAATTGCACATTTGTAAATTAATTAACTATAAGCTGTTTTGTGCAATTAATTGATCAATCTCTATATGGACCAGTATAGGCCATGAAGAGAAAGAGGAACAAAATATTTAGAAAGACACAGAACGGCCTACCTATCTTTACCACCAAATAATTAGGGGACAACAAGAACATTGATTTTTATCATAAAATTTGACAAATGTATTAAAAGTAAACTTTAAAAAATAAAATAATTAAAAAATAATGGAGATTAGATTTATATTTAATACTATTATGTTAGCTGATTCAGTTACAATAAAAATGACAAGCTGTGTGGTGATTTTTATGACAATAACAAATGTTGATTAGAAAATTAAGGTTTAAGGTTGCAACAAATAATTCAGAAACAATAGACACTCTCAGGGGTAACACAATTGAAAATCGGGGATATTTATTTGTTTATATATGTGTGGATGTACGTATGTCATTTTGTACTTTGACCCTCGTGTATTTTTGCGTTCGCTCCGTGTTCGACCCCGTCCCAAACTTCACTAAACAGAATCCTCCGGTTTAGCAATCATTACCCGTATCACCCTAGAAATTGAATTGTTTACCACTTTGAATTATTTGCTGGTGCAGTTAAAACTCAAAAACTTATGAGAGTTCCATTTCTATTCGAGTTAGTGGTGGTGGTGGTAAGTTAATACACTATTTGTCATAGTTATAAGCCCTATGCAACAGTATTTACTTGAAAATTCATTGTCCACTAGACTAACCATGAAGGTAAGTCTTGCGTAGGTATGTTCAGTTGTGTGATAGTATTGTGGGTTACAACTACTACTAAGAATATCACAAAGAAAAAGTCTAAATAACGTGACTTGATTTTGTTGCTTATTTTTCAATTCAAACAGTTGTGCGGGGAGCGGTTACTATGGCATTGAATTCCATTTACCGTATATATGTAATTTAAAAGTTCGACTTTATTTTAGTAGCTTGAGTGTTAGTAGTTAAAATCAATCGTTTAACAATGTAGTTTAAGGCTCGCTCGCCATTTGTGCTCAAGCACACCACTAGTTAGTCAGTTTTAGTCACTGGGTTTTTCTGTTTGAATTATAATATGCCATCACTCGGACAGAATAAGTGTTCATGTTTTCCACTTTAAGTTTTTCATGGGACCACTAATTAAATAATAGCAGTTTATTTGCTTCATTTAATAGCATCAAACCTTTAGTGACCAGAAGGAGAATAATCATGCTCTTGTTGAAGTGTTTTTTTTGTTTGTTTGTTTGTTTGTTTCAATATCAAAAGGGTCTTCACAAATAGGAATGTGTGGTATTCTGTTCATTGTTCAATGATCTTATGGAATACTAACTCACAAGCAGCTCTTTAATTTGGGTATTCTGGTTTTGTCTGAATTTAAGTTAAGAAAATTTCAGAGTCCATTAAATCTACGGAATCTGATGGTAAATGACACCATTTTATCTATAGGCTATGTATTTGTACCTTATTAGGGTCATAGTCACCATAAACAGGGCTTCATACAGGATTTTTTTCTGGGGGGGGGGGAGGACGTTTTTATTCCTACTTAGGATAGTGTGTGGCTAAATAGGCCACAGAGAGGGGAGGGTCGGGTCCTCAAGTTCGGGGGGGGGGGGGGGGGGGGGGGGGGGGGGGGGTAATCCTAATATGAGCTACTTTGTCCACTGTTAAACTTCAGAGGTATGGTCATAATCCTAGTTCTGCTTGGATACCATATATATATCGTGGTATTATAACCTGAACACCCCCTGGCAGAGATCAGATGAGTAGCCTCTTAAGTGTGATATAGAGTTAATAGTGAATATATATTAGGTACATCTTGCCGAACATGTCGTGTGATTTTAGTACTGATGCAGAGACGACAAGGGTTTACCAAATTTTGCTAGCATTTATCTTTTAGAACCATCAAACATGATAAGGATTTGGTAATATATTTTTAAAAAAGCGTGTTTGCGTGTGTGAACTTTAAATTTAATTACTTACTCCCTCCTATTAACGGTTCATCAGCAGACACTCAAATTGGTATATATAATTTTGGCAGATCAACTTAATTCAACTTCTTGGCAACTTTTGGTTTGTTCAAGAAATGCAAGAATTTAAAATTTACTATTATGTTGTTGTTGTGTTTGTTGTTGTGTTTGTTGTTGTAGTTGTTGTTATCATTGAATGCTAATTGTGTGTTAGGTGTTGAAGACGAGATTAGCCTTGGGGTCTACTGGTCAATACAGGGGCATGTACGACTGCCTCAGACAGATCCTACGTAACGAAGGTGGACGGGCATTCTATAGAGGGTTAACCCCCAGTCTGATTGGAATCATCCCATATGCTGGCATTGACCTAGCTGTATATGAGGTATGGTATATATATGTATATAATACGTGTATTATATACATATGTATATACGTGTGTATATATATATATATGTATATGTATAATACGTGTATATATATAGTACATGTATATATGTATATCAGGTTGGGGTCAAATACTTTGAATAGTATTTAAATACAAATACTTTGAAGAACTTAAATACAAAATACCAATACTTTCTTAGATGTAGTATTTCAATTAAAAATGCAAATACTTTTGAATTGCATTATAATTACAGTAGCTAAAGTGTTAAGTGGGAAAATAAATTACACCTGACAAACATTAGTTCTTCAAATGTTTTGTCCTTTTGCAGAAACTTAGAGACACAAGTATGCCCTTTATTTGTGTACATTCAGTTAATTTAACAGCAGCTTTTCACAATAGGAGGCGGAGCTTTAGTCATTACAATATTATTATGCCAGCATGAACCAAGCAATACTTAATTTTGTATTTTCCAGAATTAAACAATAGAAGGAATCTGTCCAGAAATATGTTCAGGAAATCTTTTATTTACTTTCTACCTTATGATTAAAAAAAAAAAAGTATTTGAAATACAAATACTTCACTTTGTAAATCTTAAAATACAAATACTCCAAAAATGTATTTAAATACAACTTAAATACAAATACTCATGTATTTGACCCCAACCCTGGTATATATGTACATATATGAGTGTGGATTGGTCCTGGTGGCTGGGAGGGATATTTGTAAGCTTATTGTGGTGAAGTTAATAATGTTAGCACTGTATGGTGGCTTTTCCGGCCACTTGCTTCCATCATGATTCCATTGTATTTCTGTCAGTATTCTTGTACTTCCATCCTAATTCCAATCCTAATATCAATCCTAATTCTAATCCTAATTCTAATCCTAATTTCCATCTTAATTCCAATCCTAATTCCATCATAGTTTCCCGCTTCAAATCAAAGCAAACATAGTCCTTCCACTACTATTTTCATTGAATTGTATAAGCTGCTGTCTTCTAGTTGACTTCTTAGTCTAACATCGTCATTGTTCGTATATTTATAGCAGCCATTCTAGCTGTTGTTTAGTATCCGATGACTTGAATTGAATTTCACACGAAGGGTTTCAGTGCATTTGCGTTTTTTTTTTACTGACCAGTTTTTAACTCTCAGCACAACCTCTAGCGAGCATGCGCTAGAGGGTTATAGTAGTCATCCTCTGATTTTGGAGATTACTGACAATTAACTGTTCAATTAGGTATAAACTTACTCAGAGCGACAATTTAAAACCTATAATGTATATTATATGTAATATATACACCTGATTTTTAAAAAATTAATGTGGAAGAGAATTATCCCATGTGTTGCTTGCATAACAACACATCATAATTTTCTTGTTGGTAAGCAAACTTGATAATCTTCAAGTCTCACATATATATATGTCTATGTATGCATGTATATGTATATAGAAGTATATTTACGTACATCAGTGAACAAAGTGTAATTAAAGGCCTCACATGTAGTTCTCATTCTTTATTCATTGATAACTTACATGGAGCTGACTGCTCTGTATTTGTCTAAAAAAATCAGCCCAAAATTAAAAGAAAGTTGTATTTAATTATTTATCGTACATCATATATTTTCCTCGAGTATTTTGGCATCACGCAGGCGTTTAATATTTTCCCATATTGAACGCTCCAACACGTCCATGTGTAGCTTTGGACAACTGTATTTTTAAGATGAGTGGCAAGTTACCTTTGAATGACCAGCTTGGAAGCTCAACCGTTTTATTGTTTTGGAAAAATATCCAACGTACAATTAACAATTCATTACACATAGCATTCCCATTGCTTAAAGAATGTCCCCTGGCATGCAGCAACCCACAAATGTGTATGTGACTGTATATATGTGTATGATTGTGTATGTGTGTGTGTGTGTGTCAATGTCTATTTGTTTGTGTGTCTGTCTCCCCCCCCCCCCCCCCCCCCCCCCCCCCCCCCCCTCCTCCTGCACGCTCCAGCCTCAGTTTCCTCTAGAAGTTTTAGTAGTTATTTTAGTCAATAGCTCAAATTGAATTTTATGAGTAGTAAGATTATAAAATCAAACACTGATCTGTGTGAATCTATTCACTTTCTTATAGGCATGTGCATTAAAGTAGTGGGAGGTTTAATAATGGGTGTGGCTAAGTACAGCAGTGTTTCCCACCCCCAGCAAAAAATTCTGTATGACTCCCTGTGTGTATTTGCATGTGTTTGTATGTGTATGTGAGAGCCACTTACCCTACTACAGCAAGCCTCTAAATTGATTCTGTTAGATATTGAAAATAGTTTTAACAATTTTTCTTATAGTATAGATTTACTTTTTAGCACATATGCACACACAAAGACACGCACACACAAAGACACGCACACAAAAAACACACGCACACACAAAACACACATCCTGTCTCTTATGGTTTTAGGCCCGGATGGGGGAGCCAATGTGGTGGGCAGCTGGAAATTATGGAGCATTAATTAAGTAGTTACTATGGAAATAATGCACTGATGGGTTGTAGCTACTTATAATTAGATTACAATTGAATTTGTTCGCCCCCACAAATATTAGTTCTTCACTCCCAGTCCCACAGGCTGACATTTTGAACAGCGGCACTTAGTCTGGTTTATCTGCACTGGTCAAGCTTCCCTACACCCCAATGTGTGTGTGCAGATGAAACTGCATTATGTCAGGGATAATTGACAAACATCATTGTTTCCCATCTTGGGCATGCAAGCAGCCCTTCTGTCTCCAGGTTATCAGGTTGGAGGGCAAGCTAGGCTGAGCCTTGGTGGCATGGTCAGCCCCTAGAGAATTAAGTACTTATTGAGTTGGTTGGAGGGCTTCGGTTGCCTGGGCTGCATGTCAGGGTGATTGGTGATTACTTAATGTGTGTGATGGAACCAGATTTGGGTAAGGACTAGGGACCTCTCAAGCCGGAGATTGGGCAAGACTATCCCACAATCTTCCCAGGTCACTACCGCTGAATAACCTCATTATGGTGATACATTTCACACCTGTTTCTTAGTCCTTGTGACTGGGTCTTGTACTCCACTCCCTAAAATAGAGTCTTGAGGTCTCCTCTGGCGGGAGACAGATTGTCTCGCTCAAGCCCGCTGGTGCTCGGCGGAGTCTGTTTGTCTCCGAAATATTGGTGGCGAAAGTGCACTTTAAGGAAATTGACTTGTGCAACTTGCTGTACATTTTCTGTTTACCTTTAAATTGGGCAATTTTCATGATTGACATTGAATAAGGTACAACAAGGTGGAGCATATTGTGTAAGGTTCTATTTCTTCTAAATTATTTTCTCTTTATTTGCTTATTGGCAAGTCCAAATCATGCAAGTTGACAGGTGCTTGCACTCATGGGAACATTTAGTTATACAACTAGTGGTGTGCTTGAGCACAAATGGCGAGCGAGCCTTAAACTACACTATTGTTAAATGATTGATTTTAACTACTAACACTCAAGCTACTAAAATAGAGTCGAGTTTTTAAATTAAGTATATGTGGTAAAGGGGATTCAATGCCATAGTAACCGCTCCCCGCAACCGTTTGAATTGAAAAATAAGCAACAAAATCAAGTCATGTTATATACATTTTTCTTTGTGATATTCTTAATAGTAGTTGTAACGCACAATACTTTCACACAACTGAACATACCTACGCAAGACTTACCTTCGTGGTTCGTCTAGTGGACAATGAATTTTCAAGTAAATGCTGTTGAGTAGGGCTTATAACTGTGACAAATAGCATATTAACTTACCACCGCCACTAACTCGAATAGAAATGGAGCTCCCATAAGTTTTTGCGTTTTAACTGCACCCGCAAAACAATTCAAAGCGGTAAACAATTCAATTTCTAAGGTGATACGGGTAATGGTCGCTAAACAAGAGGATTCTGTTTAGTGAAGTTTGGGACGAGGTCGAACTTCGAGCGAACACAAAAATACGGAGGGTCAAAGTACAAAATGACATACGTACGTCCATATATATAAATAAACATCCCCGATTTTCAATTGTGTTACTGCTGTAAGTGTCTCGCTCGCTCGCCAATTAATTGAATGATAATGATTGAGCAAGTAAGTTTACTATCAGACCTGGTGTATTTTTAGTTGGTAACTCTCTCTCTCTCTTCCCTCCCCTTCCACCCCCAGAAGTCCCACAAACGTATTGGGTTTTTTTCTTCTGCAATTATTATTACTGTTGTTGTTGTTATTATTTTTGTTTGATTGTTTGTTGTTATTGGTGTTTCTTACTACTAGTGTTTTATTTATTTATGTTTATTATTAGTATAATTATTATTACTATTTGTGTTCATTCATCATTTATTCATTGGGTTAAACAACAAACGAATGATTATTTGGCAATATACATTATGTCCTATAAATTATTTGTAGTGCACCTTAATTTTTTTTGGGGTGTGCCCTAAAACCACAGGGTTTCTCTGTCTATTCTCCATCTGTGCTAACTCAGCTAGGATCTTGAGCCCCAGTAATCATGTTTCATTCAGACCAAGTGAAATCTATGGGTGGTTTCTCTTTGTTCAGCTATTGAATGGTGCCATCAAAGTGTGCCGCAGTGTGTAATTATATTATTCCTGCCCACAATATTTGCAAGCACCATTTGTCTCCATTCACTACATGCGGTGCTGAATGGGTTACATTTCATGTTGAGCATGTTGGTGTTTACCCTGTTTTCCTGCCCAACCTAATTTTGACACTTTTACAACCGGAAATTGTATCTCTGGGCATGGTCATTCATAATTATAAAATCTTTGTGCTTGCAACCACTGTGTGGTTTGAGCCATTCTAGAGTGAAAGCCACTACTTCAGTGCACTGCCTGGTCAACAACCTGATAATTATGTAAATTACATAGTGGTCTCTATTACTTTAAGAAAGCATGGACTTTTACCTTAAGATCACTTATGCTGTTTTCGTACCATAATAATAGATTAAATTAGCCTCTATTGAGTTTCATTCTTCTCATACGAAATCCACCCATATGGATGTTTTTTGTTTTTGTTTTTTGCTGACGTACTGAAATACTAATAGCTAATAGCTGATGGAAACAATGATCCTGCAGACGAATTATATATTGTGCACATTTAAAACTTGGATTGTATGCCATTGCAGTAAAGTAAACTAATTTGCTGTGTGATAATGGGTTGTCAAACGAGGAAGGGAAGGGGTGGGGATAATACAATAATTACTCGCGACCTACACGAGCAAGTAATAAGTGTTGTTCAGGAAAGTCCTGGCAAGAAATAACAGCAACAACAGCAAGTTATCAAATTGTTTACAAAAGTTTGCTCTCTTTATGCAATTATTATTATTATTAACCCTCAGGGTGCATGCTCAAGAGGGTTATAGTAGTCTTTTTGTCTTTTTGTCTGTCTGTCTGTCTGTCTGTCAGCATTCGATTTCATGAATGGCTGAGGAACTAACCTTTAAAACAAATATGACCTGACGCAGTAGGATAATTTAAGTCCCTTAAATTGACCACTTTTTCAAATTTCGAGCTAGTTTCCAAGTAAATGCACAGAAACTTCAGCTCCAAATAATGCGCTGAGGGTTTGCACCTTTTGGTGCTCTGGTTATTATTTTTTTGGCTGTATACAGAAAGTACCGATGTTATATGCCTCCCTTAGTATTTTTTAGAGCCAAACTTGAGAGGGGTCTAATCAACGTTTTGAAGGGAGGCTTTTAATTTTCCATGAAATTGATGAAAATTTTGTGGCAGTGTCACTGTGCAGGTTATAATAGTTTCGGTGGTAGGGAAACAAAATGCCCATTTAAAAAGCCTAAAAAAATTCCTGTCATATCTGTTGCTTGTTTTTTGTTGTTTTTTGTTTGTTTGTAGTTGTTGTTTTGTTTTGTGTTTTTGAGAATGTTGGTCTCCATGGTATTAATTATTGGGTTTAGAATGTTAATCTATAATTGTATTTAGTAAGATGTGTTCGCATAACTATCATGTCTCACATTGCCATCACCACCCACTCATACGGTGCCATAGCTGTTGGTTTCTGGAACTGCTAATCTAATTAAGTTGATTGAATTAACAGGAAACCCCACTAATTACTCCCACATGCCCACACTTTATCTTGACTGAAGTAGTTCCCAGAGTAAATAGTAGTCAGTAAGCCCAGTGGTGAGCTGTGTGGGTGGATAGTATAGGTGTGGCTCAAGCTGTGTGGTTGCTAATAGATATGGGGGAGTGATTCAATATTAATGCTGTACTCTTGACCTCCGAACTCTGGGATGGAAGGGTGTGGTTTTTGGGCACGATGAGAATGCTGTGAGAACGTAGTAAACATAATTGTCTTTTTGTGGTGTTGCATTACTGCCGTTAAACTTGTCTTAATTTATGTTAGCTAGAAACATTTCAATTTATAGAGCAAATGTTTTCCCCTACTTTTCCCCTTTGATATTACCTTTTACAGACTCTGATATTGTATTATTGCATTGAGGTGGAAATATTGTATCAATGTCTTTTTATTTATTGTCTTTTTTATTTGTGTGTGTGTGTGTGTGTGTGTGTGTTTTGTAGACCATAAAGAATCTCTATTTATCTCGTAGAAGTGACACCAGTTCTCCGGGAGTATTGGTACCGCTAGCATGTGGGACTATATCCAGCACGTGTGGCCAGCTAGCCAGTTATCCATTCTCTCTCATTCGTACTAGACTTCAAGCCCAGAGTAAGCCTGCTGTTATGAACGGAAAACTAAGAACTAAATCTTAAATAATAAAGCATAATTATAAGATAGCCTTTAAGGGTAATGCAATGCATGTTGTTTTAAAAGTAGACTTGTATCAGAGCTTTTATCCTAATAGTGACCTACCTGAGGCCTTGTATCGTGTTGCTCTAGGCATTTGTTAGTGCATTGCTGAGTATTAAGTAGTTTAATTGACTGGAGCAAGAATTATTATTACTTTTATTTATTTTAGATTTTGTTTGTTTGTTTATTTAACCAACTCACCTTATTGAGGGTGTGTTCCTTTTAGCTTTCTGTCTGTCTGGTTATCTTTCTATGATGATCAATTTTCTAGTGAGTGTGTGTTGTAGTTTTAGTTTATCTTCTCCATCTTCAAGTAACATAAGGTATACTGTATTAAGTTATAAAGCTCAACCTAGACTGTCATGTGCCTTTTGGAACTTAATCATAATCCAGTATTTCTTGCCACTAATGAAGGTGGTGTTAATTCTTTCAATTTAGGAAAATAGAGTTGAGAAGTGGTTGTCATGCTGACATAGCCAATATGCTTGTCTGCAATAGTGGTTACCTGGAGATGTGTTTCTATGGTGTGCTATAGTAATTAGAACAATTAGTTCTGCAGTTTGTGGGCACAATGCAAGAGTGGAGCGCTTAGGTAGGAGTGTTGATTCCGTAGTTGTACCACCTCCTCACTAAATTGTTTGGTGTGAAAACACCAGTGTGAAACATTATAGGCTTGATTTTATTTATAACTGTTTAGTCTCTCTATTAAGGTTAATGGCAGGGATTAATGGACACACTGAAGTAGGCAGTTTTTTTTTTTTAAATTGGATAACATCAAACTTGAATGAATAAATACAAAACCAAAAAAATCACAGTAGTTGAAGCATTAGGAAGGAATGATTTTTTTTTTCTCTTGAAATATTTTTATAGCAAGCCATTGTTTTTGTTATCTCATGATTAAGCATCCTCTCATAGTGCTAATTTTAAACTTAGTTTTGTAAAAGGAGAGGAATTGTGTAAATGTCTACTGCATTTCTCACACTAGATTTCCCCCAAATGTCTTCATTCTGTATGTGTTTACTCTGGCTCTATCTTTCACAAGTGAGGAAAGGGTAAAGAATGAAGAGTATAGGCTGACATTCACACTCCCAAGGACACATTGGCTCACACGAATTCATGCATGCACGCATTCATACAAAATGTAAGCAACTCCAAGGTACTTGAAAAGAATCAATAGCCTTGTTAGGACATTAAATCTAATGATATTAAAAATTGTGATTTGGGTCGGATAATGCCATAAATGGCATTGGAGTTGGTTTGTGACCGGAATCTAGTGGTAATCTAGTGGCTAACGAGATAACTCAGGGACCATCTACTTGGTAAACTGGAACATCATTTATTGGTAACATGGTATTGTTGTTTTTCTGTTTTGCTAACCCTTATCTGTCTCTTCTCTTTCCCTTACCTCTGTCAACCTTAGCCGCAATTTTGAAGTCTGGAGTTTTACCAGGTGAACAAGCTGGAATTGGTTCTATGCCACAGCCTCTGGGAATGGTTGACACCATGCGATCAATCATGAGGGACGAAGGTCCTCGGGGGCTCTACAGGGGACTTCTTCCGAATTTCCTGAAAGTAATTCCTGCGGTCAGCATTGGCTATGTTGTATACGAACAATTAAAGCTATTGCTTGGAGTGGACACTGTTAGATAATCCAGTGTGTCGATTGAAAATGCTTTTTGTTACATTTAGTAAAGAACTATTATTTATTCATTTCAGTTACCATCAAATTCATTCATCACTCACATTAAGTTACTTTAATTTGTGAAAGTGACTTATTAAATTATTGCCTATTTCTCTACAACCTTAGAAGACAATCATTTTAATTATACTACAGAAATGTTGATTTTAATATAATGAGTATATTCCCTATAGATTATTGACCTTTATCTAAAGTACATTAAGAGGAATTGAAATGATAAAGTTTGTGGTTTGGTATTGAAGGTTGGTAATAATAATGTTTACTACATTTTTCAAATTGAAATATTTAGCTATGTTTGATATACAATAGAACTAAGTATTGATACATAGGTATTAACAACGACTAGAAATTGGTGGGTCTATGAATCTTTTTCGTGAATATGTTGCATGTAGCCTTTAACTGCAGCTACTTCTCTGTTTTTCCGAAGAGCTTCTTCTGAAAATGTTTTTTTCCACTTAGTTCTCCTGTTCTGATACCAAGTTTTGACGATTTTCTCACTGATGCCAAGCGTACTAGAAAGAGAAACACGATCTTTTTTTGTTAAATATTTGATTTCGTTAAATTTCCTCTCTAACTCCTCGGACTGGAACTGTGAAAAAGACGTTCTCATCTTCTTAGTTTTAGTCCTGCTTTCGTCTTCCTTACTTACACGAGCTGTAGGAGAACGGTCTGTCGGACTTCCTTCTTCAGACCCAGAGTCTGAAAAGGAACTTTCTGTGATAGAATCATTCGGCTTGTTCGCTTTGCGCGGTCCTCCTACAAGGAAGCCACTAGATGGTACAGTGGACCTTTTCACCGTCTGAAGTAGCCACGCTTGTTGTAGGGCAAGAGGTGGGATCCCGAACGTTAGCTGAAGAGGTCCGGGTTGATTTCGTTGCAAAAGGCCCTCTTTGCTGGTGGTACCCATAGTCTGAACCTGCACCACACCTCGAACATCTGGAGTAGGCTCTGCCGGTAGACCCAGAATGCTTTTTATGGAAAAGTTTCTTTTTTCTGAGCAGCGACTTTCCATACCGTAGAAACGGGACGATCGTCTAACAGTACACGAGGGTTCGACAGCTCACTCATTTTATCTATTTCTTCGCTGACGTGGTTCGTTTCTAGGCAACACGTTGGTGAAGGGGGAGGCTACAAAAAGAAACAGGAAGAAAGAATACAAATGTCATGCCACTTTCGTCACCCCCCTTAAAATTGGGGGCTTAGCTAGTGGTTCAAATTTAATTTATTTAGAAAATTTATGCTATTAATTTTTGTGAGTGATAATTTCTGTGAGATGCAGGTGTGGTGGCTGCACTAAGTCTGTTAGGCCACTTTCCGTCTCCCCCTTATAATTGGGGGCTTAGTAGTTCAAATTTAATTTATTTAGAAAATTTATGGCTATTAATTTTTTGTGAGTGATAATTTCTGTGAGATACAGGTGTGGTGGCTGCACTAAGTCTGTTATTAACATGGTTGGTAGAAAAACAAATGAAGAAATAATTTATTGTATTTGAGACAATAGTTCAATGAATTTTTTCTTCTATATTTACTGGTAGAACATATTTTGTATTAGCTTTTATCTGTTAAGTTAAATTACATAAGTTATACATAGGTGATAGGCAAAAGAATATACCAGTGTTCTGGAGGTGGAGGCGAAACTACAGATTAACACTAGCTGCCCTTACTCTGCTACCAAGACTCTGGAACACGTTGAATTTTAATGTCAGTATTCTTATTAATTATCACTCACAAAAATTAATAGCATAAATTTTCTAAATAAATTAAATTTGAACCACTAGCTAAGCCCCCAATTTTAAGGGGGGAGCCGAAAGTGGCATGACATTTGTACATGACACCTGGCCTTGATAAGTAATATGGTGTGGCAGTTCATAGTGATTCACTACAAAAATATTTGTCATTATTTAAAAAAATATATATAGCATGGATTGTAGGAGAATATATTCAAAAATGAAATATGACCAGTAGCTAAATATCAAGAATTCTTATTTTCTACATGCTGCATGTACATGATTGTGGCCGCCATTTCTTTATGCTTACTCCAGCTTTCATCAGTACATTCCTTCTTCCATTTTGTTCGTCTATTTTGAAACCACGTTTTCACATGTTTCTCAGTCAACCCAAGCGCGTGGGCCAAGCTTGTACGGTCTTTTCTGGCGAGATACTTCTGCTGATTGAACTTGAGTTCCAGCTTTTTTATTTGGGCATTGGTGAAAGAAGTTCGAGCTTTTTTGAAGTTGCCTCTACCTCCAGTATTGTCGATTGAAGATGGCGATGAAGGAGAAAGGGTTTGGTTTTCTTCAGATTCGATATCTTCAGCGGAGGGACTCGGATATTCACATTCGTTCTCAGAACTGGCACCGCTGCTTCCACTCGTCATCGCTTCGTCGCTGCCGTTATTATCACTGAAGTTTTCTGCCCTCGTATTCTCCCGTGTAGCCCGGTCGACTGGTGCATACTTGCCGACATTACAAATGGGATTATGTGCTCTGGAAGTTCCCCACATGGTTGGTATACTGGTATTAATATTGGATAAAAAATTCATTCGTAGGCTTAACGCCTGCTGAAGAGCTAATGGAGGAACAGCGGCAAGATAGTTGATCGGCATTGACCGTTGGGATCCGAAACTAGATGGGTTGGAAAATGAATCCACATAAGTCCCTACGAGTTGTAGTTGTGGGCTTGTAGGAAAATTGACCGGAGATAACGATGGGCATGGTACCACAGTTGCCGAAAAGTTGAGTGGAATCCGCGTAGCATTTGCAATGGGAGAAACAGGATGTTCTTTCTGCGAAACACTCTCAGTTGTTGAGAGTGGAGGCTTTTGTAGAATATTTGAAATAGAAAAGGCGTTGCTTGTTGATTTTGATATACTTCTGGGACTTTCCATATTCTCTTTCTTGCCAGTCGCGCGTCGGGCGTTCCTATTCGTTAATATCAGGGGGGGAGTTAATTGCGGTGACTACGCCTAATCAAAGATTTACTGGTTCTTTTATACCCTACCCACTTGAGGTGTGGCTGCAACATCCGCCGCGTACATTTCTGCGGCCCACACGAGGCTGGCAGGCCAAAATTTAAGAGGCCATACTTAGTGGCAAAAAAAAAAAAAGGGTTGCGTTTCTACATCCACTTCTAGGGACGCAGGAAGGGAAGAAAGAACTTAAAAAGAATGTCTGAGTTCCGCGTAGGATTGCGTAGCCGTTACTGCGAACGTATTTGAGCTAAAACTTAACATCGCTGTCTAGTTCAGGCCAGATCTAGAGTGAGATATAACCCACTTCCTCTTGTCTTCTGCTGCGTACATGGTGGTGGCATTCAATATTGTGAGCTCTAAGACGAGATGAAATATGAAATTTGCAGTTGGAGACATTATGATTATAGAGGGGCATATTTAGCTACTACGTTCTTGACATTAATTATAATTCTTTTTTATAACTTTTATATAGTGGTCTTCACCAGTTACTAATGAGATTCGTTATAAACTACAATTATAACTACCAAAACGTTAAAAGAAATCAATATACAATTATGGAGACGTTATGATAATAAATCACAGACAGGACTGTCATGGCCACTTGGAAGACAGTTGAGCTATGTAGTAGGCAAGGGATGTCAAGATTGAGAACAAGTTCTGGAATGCACTTGTATCTAATTATTTTGTGTGTATTTTTAATAGATCCTAACAATAATTACTTAATAATAGCAGTTTTCTGTTTTAACAGCCAATAATATATGTTTATGTAAACGTAACCGGCATATATTACAGTAACTGTTTAAAACAGAAAAGCTGCTATCTCATTCTCACAAAATAATGCGCTTGTGTTTCAGTAACAACGACGACGGTGTGTGTTTTCATGAATAATTCGTGTTGGTAAAGCAGATAAAGCAGAGTCAATACCTGATGGGAATACGTTTGACAAGGGGAAAAATAGGAGGAAAAAAAAGCGACCTTCTCAGGGTATAAGAGAGGCAGAGAAGCAAGAGAATGCAGGAGTCAAAGACTTACATGAGGAAGTGAAAGAGGAAAGGACAAAGATACTGAGGAGAAGGAGAGGTAGACAGAGGAGGAGAAGGGAACCCATGAGTTGAAAAGATGAACCAGAAAAAAAGATGAACAGAACCGGGCCGGATGGCTGAGGGAAAAAAAAAGAAAGCAGGAGAGGGTGGATCTCGCAAGCTTTACTTAATCGCTGCGCTTTCCCCAGCCGCGTAGCGGTTAGGTAAAGGGGTTCTGGCTTGCGAGACTCTACCTTATGATTCTACTCCTAATCTGCACAAGTTAGTACGTCAGGCGCCACCTTGTGGCGGGGTACTTGCTAATTATTTCAGCCAAGACTGGATCATTATTGTTGTTAATCTGTAGCCAGTCGATCTCTTCTTTAGCTCCAAGTGGAATGATGTAAATGGTTTTAATGTTTTTGCCCTCTCATGTTCTATACATGGTCAGAAACCACTTGCTGGTTTTCTGTTAGTAGTGGAGAGACACCACCTTGCAATCATCAGGCCATCCATAGTAAATATATGTTAATAGTTTCTAGTAATTTGTAGCAGATAAAATTAAAAAATAGGTTCACAATTTCTTTCTCAGCCTATATTTACTCATTAGATGTATTCTCTCTCTTTCACATTCTGTATTGCTTAAAAAGCCTGTGAAAGAGAGAGAATACATCTAAAAAATAAGTTTGCTTGTCATTTGTTAGCAGTGAAAATAGGTGAAATTGCAAATTTTTTAATTTCATTGCTGCAAAATTTTATTTTGGGAAATATGTTTAACAAGAGTATTCTGGGGTATAAAATCACTCTTAGGCATTAGCTTTTCAATTGAAGATAAATTTTATGTAGTAATGCTTGTATTTAAATACCAATTGTGCTGGAGATATGATTTTTAGTATTATGGCAGCTTTGCCTTCAAGCAAGCTTAGCAAAATCATTACAAGTCCATTATAAGATGATGTTTTTTTGTTTTTGTTTTTTTGTGAGTTTTTTTTCCCTTCCCAGCCTGATGTGTGCTATTTTATCTGTAGCAATTTTCTCCTGGGCATGGCTCTGCATATGGTAAAGAGCAATGAGACAAGTAATGAGGCAAAATGAAAACAACTCTGGTTTAAGTCCATTAGATTTGATTTGTAGCTAGCATTTAGACTCCGACCATTTCATTATCCTCATTTGAATTTTCATCACTTTGCCTTATTACTTACGTCATTGGCCTTCAGTATTTCTTTAGTACTGTAATTGTTAAAGGCAATGCAATACCAAGATCTTACAGTTAGTGTGTTGTGGGGATGTGAAAATGTTCTTCACACTGAGCTGGAGCAGTTAGCAAGCAACTACATATAATATAATTCTTGTTCATTGAAAGTGTGTTAACAAGAATTTTCACAAAAATTTTATTTCAGAAATCTTTGCAGAGGCACAAAGTGAAACTTCTGAGTCTCACCAATAAGCTTACAATCTGTTGGGTTGCTTAGAGCCCTTCACAATGGTGTTGTCTTCTCCACAAGAGGCAGTGAATGGGAGGGATTCTCTTCGACTTGCATGCAGCAAAATGTGACGTATCATGTAGACTGCAAAGGCATTCTTGAGATCAATAAAGGCTGTTATTTGCTAGGGTTCTCATACTACAAATAAGCCATGCTCAATGATATTGCTTCTGAGTTTGTTTGTTTGTTTTTCAATATCTGCTGGAAAAACAAAGTATACACAATTCTATTGAAATACACTTGAGGTAGCTATGTGAATGCAGGAGGATGTTGGTTTTCCAGAAGAATGCTAGTAGCTATATGCAAAGGTGGCTAAAACACTTTAAAATGCATGGCTGCAGCCCCCCCTGAAGAACAGTCCTTCATTTTTTTTATTGTGTCCTTTGTTCTTGAAGAGTTGGTACTGTCCTGTTTTTTTTTGTCCTAAATTTATGTTATATATTTTTTGTTATATCTGTAGACAGTAGCTAAATGTCTTATGTTTGTATCCCTCAGTTCTGCAGTGATGAAAAGCAGTAATTGCAACCCGCTAATTGTGTACTACATACTACAGAAGGCTAGAACTCAACTATAGTGGTTTAGGGATAGGGGTCTCTATAATGCAGGAGTCCCCTATCAATCCTATACACCAACATCACAAGATGATATACTTCAGGTATTCCTCTTGACATATTACAGTCAGCTTTGCTTTTAATATCGTAGCTCCAGACTATTTCTGCACCACAACTACCCTCCTTTTAAGAGTGGAATATGTGGATGAAAATTGATTACCAATCAAAATACTTTTTCATTCTTGCTCTTGCCAGCTACTGGTGGGTAGCTAGCTATCAACAAGAAAAAAATAATACAATTTCACTGAATGTAATTGGTGTTAGTTTATCTTGAAGCCTTGCAATTGTATAGCACCTTATGAACACACACTTCCACATCTCACACACATGCTATGAACACACACTTCCACATCTCACACACATGCTATGAACACACACTTCCACATCTCACACACATGCTATGAACACACACTTCCACATCTCACACACACATGCTATGAACACACACTTCCACATCTCACATACACATGCTATGAACACACACTTCCACACCTCACACACATGCTATGAACACACATTTCCACATCTCACACACATGCTATGAACACACATTTCCACATCTCACACACATGCTATGAACACACATTTCCACATCTCTCACACATGCTATGAACACACACTTCCACACCTCACACACACATGCTATGAACACACACTTCCACATCTCACACACACATGCTATGAACACACACTTCCACATCTCACACACACATGCTATGAACACACACTTCCACATCTCACACACACATGCTATGAACACACACTTCCACATCTCACACACACATGCTATGAACACACACTTTCACACCTCACACACACATGCTATGAACACACACTTCCACATCTCACACACACATGCTATGAACACACACTTCCACATCTCACACACATGCTATGAACACACACTTCCACATCTCACACACACATGCTATGAACACACACTTCCACATCTCACACACACATGCTATGAACACACACTTCCACATCTCACACACACATGCTATCACACACACATGCTATGAACACACACTTCCACATCTCACACACACATGCTATGAACACACACTTCCACACCTCACACACACATGCTATGAACACACACTTCCACATCTCACACACACATGCTATGAACACACACTTCCACATCTCACACACATGCTATGAACACACACTCCCACATCTCACACACATGCCTATGAACACACCCTTCCACATCCTCACACCAACCATTAACATGCTATGAACCACACTGTCCACCTTCTCCACACATGCATGAACCACACTTCCACATCGCACCACATGCTAGGAACAAACATTTCCACATCTCACACACACATGCTATGACAACATACTTTCCGCAGCTCCACACATGCTATGAACACACACTTCCACATCTCACACACACATGCTATGAACACACACTTCCACATCTCACACACACATGCTATGAACACACACTTCCACATCTCACACACACATGCTATGAACACACACTTCCACACCTCACACACACATGCTATGAACACACACTTCCACATCTCACACACACATGCTATGAACACACACTTTCACACCTCACACACACATGCTATGAACACACACTTCCACATCTCACACACACATGCTATGAACACACACTTCCACATCTCACACACATGCTATGAACACACACTTCCACATCTCACACACACATGCTATGAACACACACTTCCACATCTCACACACACATGCTATGAACACACACTTCCACATCTCACACACACATGCTATGAACACACACTTCCACATCTCACACACACATGCTATCAACACACACTTCCACATCTCACACACACATGCTATGAACACACACTTCCACATCTCACACACACATGCTATGAACACACACTTCCACATCTCACACACACATGCTATGAACACACACTTCCACATCTCACATACCCATTCTATGAACACACATTTCCAACATCTCACCACTCATGCTATGAACAACACTTCACACCTCCACACACACATCTATGAACACACCCTTCCACATCTCACACCACTGCTAGGAACACAACATTTTCCACATCTCCACCACACATTCTATGAACACACACTTTCACACCTCACACACCATGCTAGAACACACACTTCCACACCTCACACACACATGCTATGAACAAACACTTTCCCCACCATCACCCACCACATGCATGAACACAAATTCACCCTCACACACACATGCTATGAACACACAACCTTCCACATCTTCACATACACATGCTATGAACACACAGTTCCACATCTCACACACACCTGCTATAACCCCTTCCACTCTCACACACATGCTATGAAACAACACACTTCCAGCAGCCTCACACACACTAAATGCTATGAACACCCACTTCCACTCTCACAACACATTGCTCTGAACACACGACTTCCACATCTCACATACCATCTAATGAACCCACATTTCCACAGTCTCACACCACATTCTAGGACACACACTTCCACATCTCACACACATGCTATGAACACCACTTCTTCCACATCTCACACAACACACATGCTATGAACACACACTCTGTCCACATCGTTAGATAGAGGGAGAGGGAGCAGGATGGTTTTAAAGGGTCCCCCCACTCTTCTCTGTCCCCCCACCCTTCAATCTCACACACACATGCTATAAACACAACCCTTCCACATCTCACACACCCAATGCTATGAACACACACTTCCACATCTACACCCACATGCTATGACCACACATCACATCTCCACACACATGCTATGAACACAACTTTCACATCTCAGCACACACATCTATGAACACACACTTCCAACATTCACCACACATGCTAGTAACACCCACTTCCACACCCCTCCACACCCACATGCTATGAACACACACTTCCACATCTCACACACATGCTATGAACACACACTTCCACATCTCACACACATGCTATGAACACACACTTCCACATCTCACACACACATGCTATGAACACACACTTCCACATCTCACACACATGCTATGAACACACACTTCCACATCTCACACACATGCTATGAACACACATTTCCACATCTCACACACACATGCTATGAACACACTTCCACATCTCACACACATTCTATGAACCACACACTCCCACCTCACACCACACATGCTATGCAAACACACTTCACACCTCACACACACATGCTATGAAACACACACTTCCCACATCTCACACACAGCATGCTATGAACACACACTCCACTCCTCACCATCTATGAACCACACTTCCACACCTTCAACACACATCTGCTATGAACACACACTTCCACATCATCACATCACATGCTATGAACACACACACACTTCCACACCTCACCACACATCTATGAACACACACTTTCACACCGGGGGTGCACGAGTCGTGACATGCTATGAACACCCACTTCCACATCTCACACACATGCTATGAACACCATTTCCACATCTCACACACACATGCTATGAAACCACTTCCACACCTCACCACACATGCTATGAAACACCACTGACTTCCGACACCTCAACACCATGCTATGACACAACACTTCCACACCCTCCACATCCCATGCTATGAACACACACGTCCCACCTCACACACACATGCTATGAACACACACTTTCACATCTCACACACATGCTATGAACACACATTTCCACATCTCACACACACATGCTATGAACACACTTCCACATCTCACACACACATGCTATGAACACACACTTCCACATCTCACATACACATGCTATGAACACACATTTCCACATCTCACACACACATGCTATGAACACACTTCCACATCTCACACACACATGCTATGAACACACACTTCAACATCTCCACACACTGCTAATGAATCACTACATTCACCACATCTCACACACACATGCTATGAACACACTTCCACAGCTCACACCCATGCATAACAACACTTCCACCTCTCACATACACATCTATGAACACACATTTCGACTCTCACCACACATGCTAACACACTTCCACATCTCACACGACACATGCTATGAACACCACTTCCACATCTCACACACAGGCTATGAACAACACACTTCCACATCTCACACACCATTGCATGAACACACACTTCCACATCTCACACACATGCGATGAACACACCTTCCCATCTCACATCACATGCTATGAACACCCTTCCACAACCTCACCACACAGCTATGAACCACCACTTCCACATCTCACCACCCATGCTATGAACACCACTTCCACATCTCACATACACATGCTAGGAACACCACTTTCACAATCTCACACACACATGCTATGAACACACACTTCCACATCTCACACACACATGCTATGAACACACACTTCCACACCTCACACACACATGCTATGAACACACACTTCCACATCTCACACACATGCTATGAACACACTTCCACATCTCACACACACATGCTATGAACACACTTCCACATCTCACACACACATGCTATGAACACACACTTCCACATCTCACACACACATGCTATGAACACACACTTCCACACCTCACACACACATGCTATGAACACACACTTCCACACCTCACACACACATGCTATGAACACACACTTCCACATCTCACACACACATGCTATGAACACACACTTCCACACCTCACACACACATGCTATGAACACACACTTCCACATCTCACACACACATGCTATGAACACACACTTTCACACCTCACACACACATGCTATGAACACACACTTCCACATCTCACACACACATGCTATGAACACACACTTCCACATCTCACACACATGCTATGAACACACATTTCCACATCTCTCACACATGCTATGAACACACACTTCCACATCTCACACACACATGCTATGAACACACACTTCCACATCTCACACACATGCTATGAACACACACTTCCACATCTCACACACATGCTATGAACACACACTTCCACATCTCACACACACATGCTATGAACACACACTTCCACATCTCACACACACATGCTATGAACACACACTTCCACATCTCACACACACATGCTATGAACACACACTTCCACATCTCACACACATGCTATGAACACACTTCCACATCTCACACACATGCTACAAATGTCAGTAGGATTATTAAAGTATCTTAAAATGAAAGAAAATTTTACAGAAGTTTTTTGCCAGTATCTACTTGTCATTATGTTGATGTTCCTTGACAGAATATAACTGTTTTATTTGCTTGACGGACATGCTCCAATGCTGATGTGATTGATGAATGTTCAAGACATTCTCTTTCTCCTTGGAGTCCTTAAGTGACAATATTTCCTTGTACAGGCTGACAAATTTCTAGACATAATAACATAATCACTAATTAATGATTGTGATTGTAGGAATTAAGATTTATTAAATTGATAAGAGAGGAATTGCTTCACTTTTTAAACTTTGCTTTTGCACAATAATAAAAGGAATTACTTTGTTTCTAGTGTACAAACATAAAATGGATGGGCAGTATTTGGAGCTATGATAAACTACTATTGGGTATTTTATTTTTGACTGCAAAAAATGAAGTACTAAAGATGCGAACCCTCAGGACCAATTAAGTATCTATATATAGCTGTGCAATGAAAAAAGTAGATGTAATAATGCTGTCTTCCTGATAGTTTCAATGTGAAACTCCTTCCAGCAGCATGCTGTTGAGGCAAAACCCTAAGTACTGAATTTAGCTCATAATAAGTGATTAGCTTAAAAATTTCCTTTTCCCTATCAATTTTGGTATAAATATATATATATATATATATATATATATATATATATATATATAAGGCAGTTGACTTGACCAAGCTTCCCCTCCCCCCCCTTAAACAAAACTTTTCTTGATAGAACCCTGCTTGCTCAGCCAAAATTGCTAAATTAATAGCTACAGTTTGGTATCGAGAAAAAATCTATAGCACAATTTAACTGAACCTAAATCTTACTTCAAACTCTTTGTCCCTGCACGCAATCACTATTTCGTGGAGCTCAGTAGACTTCTTCGTCTTTAGAGGCTCATTGAAGATGTCCAATGATTCAGAAATTGAAGGGGATAGTGCGCTAGGAACAATTATTTCTTCTTTGCTACTCTCTCGCAAGTTAATGCTCGGAGATGGTTGGCTTGCAGGTCCAGATCCTACCAAAAGGCTACACATTGTGTCTAATGGCAACCGATTCCAGTGGAACAAGTTGTTCTTGAAAGTGCTCTGATGAGCACTGCCGACAACTCGTTTATCAGCACTCTGTGTCGGCTGTTTAGTTCCACTTTGCTTTCGTTTCTTTGTAGATGTCGTGTGTGCTCCATCATTCGCTCTTCTTGGTGTGTGAATAGTCGCATCTCCATTAGGGGTCTTGGTTACAACCACCTCTTGTTTGTGGTGTTTGTTCACTGAATGGCCTGAAGGACAGTCTCCGGTTACATCTGAGATGTTTTCAATGACGTTTTGTCTGACTAGATCTTCCATCTTGGGTCTTGGCTTTGGGGCACTGGGGTCTTCTTTGATGTTTTTGGCTGAAGTGACATTATCCATTAAAGAGAGGAGAGTCTTGGTACTTTCACACAGTTCCTGGAAAAACTCCTTGAATATGGTTTGCTGAGCTTCAGAAGAAGTCTTTTTAAAGTTGTGCATGGTTTCTAAAGCGGAGTCATGCATTTTTGATTCCACTTCATTCAAGTCTTCCATGTCACTCGCTTTATCTGGACGTCCTAGTGAAGGCTTTAAACGTCTTTCGAGCTGCACCTGCAAATAAGATTACAGTTAAAGAGATTAGCACAGTACATTCAATATTAAAATCTTGTCTTACTCGTTTATCCTGGATTAGTTGCATGTTCAGCAGCTTAATTTTGTAGCTGCTGCTTTGCCAGCAGTCTTGTACAGCTTTATAACGTCTCTCTCTAATTTCTGAAAACACTACTTCTGGTACTTCTGGAGCTATTGTGGATATTTCTTCACACTGAATTTTCAAATCTATAAATAGTAGTAGAGTAATGTTAGTTAGTCATAATAACAGTGGTAACAATGGTAATAACAACATAAACAACAAAAATACTATGATAATGACAATAAAAAACAACATTACAATTATGATGATTACGATAATAAAATTATTGTGAGCAATACACACGTTTCAGACAAAGCACAAAAAATATTTTGTCCAGTTGAAACCCATTAAATCACTGACCTTGAATAAATTTCCATCTCTGTTCTTCAATTTGGCAATGATGCTTGTCTATTTCATCCTCCACCAAAGCCAAAAAGCCATCTATGGAGCTTGGAACACAGCTACTTCTGATCTGCCTGTGGCTGACCTTCGGTTGACCGTTCACAGTGTGACTTCGGATTAAATAAAAATTCTAGAGGACATGATGACCATAAGTAATTTTTTTTTATTAACTATAACACTCCTGGTAATTCAAATTAGTACAAAAAACAAAACAAAACAAAAACAAAAAACAACAACAACAACAACAACAACAACAAACATACAATCCACCTGGCACAACATCTTTACACTCCTGTACACACTTACCTCTGCTTCTTTGCCAAGTTCCGCAACTTTTGAGCGAAGAATTCTTTTTATATTACGAAGGAAATAGCTGCAGAAACATTTTTAGGCATATAATGAACAAGCACTGCCATTGTTCCTGCTGTAGAATAAGATTATAATTCTTACATCACCAACCTGGAGACATCTGTTGATTCTCCTCCAAATTTGTCTAGCATTGATCTCTTTCTAGTAAAGTATATAAAAAATGATGAAATTTGTACGTGTTCAAAATAGCTTGCAATATTTCAGAAAATTGCCATGTTTTATGGTTAAAAAATAGTAATTCTAGTATGTTGATATAACATTAAGACTTTAAACAGGTTGACGAACAGACAACTGAAGTTATTGTGCAGAGTCATAATCTTATACCAATGTTATGTAAATATACTATGAGGGATCCTTTTTAGGCCTTTCAGGCGGCATTTGCCGAAAATGGCTTTGCCCCCTGAAAATTATTATGACCTTCATGATGACATTTGCCATAAAAATTTTCTGGAAATTAGAAGCCCCCCCCCCCCCCCCCTGAAATGTTGGTCTGACTCCTCTCAAGTTTGGCTCTAATAAATACCCTGCCAGTGATATATGTGTAAACTCATCACTACATCAGTGCTGCTATGTCCCAAATAATCAGTCAATCATTAATCAAAGAGACTAAGCAAGCCACATTAAGTGAACACTTCAGCACAACTACCAGCAACACTGAATAAAAACCATTGATTCTAAGCCTCAAATGAACACATCTATTTCAACCTCATGATAACAGCCATTATTTTCTCACCTCATCCTATGTTTAGAGAGGACACTCGATTGGGAATGCATTTTGCTATGAGCTGATGAGTCCTTCAATGACTGCTGATCTTGACATTGATCAACAGTAGCAGAGTAAGGACTTGGTGGCTAAAGGAAAAACATGGAAACTCATGAGTAGTGAAAGAGTAAACAAAACAAAAAAGCTGAGGAACATAAGTCATTTAACATAACCACAAACATTTTTTTTTTTTTTTTTTAACTACAAACCTTTAAAGTACTTTTTCTCTTTTTGTCTGCACCTGGAACACTTGCCTTCGGAACTGCTGTGGATCCTTGATGCCTGAGAAAAATAATTAGAGTTATCATGGTATTTATGGTCAATTCAAATACATTCAAAGTACTTTTAACTGTCATCAACATAAAAACAACAACTCTTCTTTTACTGCTAATTCCATACCCAGTAATGCTTTGTATTATGTTTATGGTGGATATTGGCTTCTTTAAACCACCATCTTCTTGCACTTCATGAAAATCATCAAGCATTTGGTTTGCTTGTAAGAACAGTGTCCTGTCATATAGTAGCTGGAACACTTCAGCAAGTTTGTCTATCAGCTCTGCTGGAGTAATTATCTGTACATTTAATGCATTAAAATACAAAGTTGTAAATGAACATAAAAAGTGTGTTCCCTGTAATTAATTACTCTATCATCTATAATAATAATAATACCCGTGACCGACGACGTACGTATTCATGAACTAATGAGCTCGACGTGCAACACTCGTTAACTAGAGCTGAATCACTGAGTAAAACAAAAGCGCAAGGCAAACTGGTTAGCAACCAAGCTCAATACAACAAATTATGGATACTAAATGAGAATGGCAGAGAAATAGGAGAGCAACTCTCGTAAATTAGCACTGAATTGAGAGTAAACCAAAAAATATAACATATCCTTACATTTGGAGTTCAAATTGTACAGGTCAGTGCTATAATCGTATACACAAGCAAGTATCCGCCACACAGTGGCGCTTGACGTATTGCAAAGTAAGAATGCAGTAGCATAAGTTACTTTTATTCATGGCTATCATTCTCTACAGTTGGATAAGGTTCAGTTTCACTCTCCTGCTCTATTTATTCCTGAACTATCTCATTTCTGTATCCCCAACCTTTCTTTCTTTTTAGCTCTTTCTTCTTGAGTCAAGCCTTCTCCTCCTTTGTCTACCTCTCCTGCTTCTGAATCTTTCTGTCCTTCTATCATGATTGTGAACTTAGGCTTTGTGAATCTTTTGCCTTCTTTTTCTACTTTCACCTTTTATGCCGCCTTTACTCAACAATTCGATTCCACCCGCTTTTTAGTACAATATTAATCATTTCCTTTTTGCCTTTTCTTTTGTACTTTCTCCTTCTTTTTACTACCCCACCTTCCTTGTTGATTCCACCGGCTATTAACTGTTGTTGTTTTATGCATTCTCTTTTGCATTTAACCTTCCTTTTTTAAACTTATGCCGCCTATCCTTGTCTGTTTCACCTGCTTTTGTTGCAATTATAGTAATCACTTTCTACTAATCGTGACGACACTTTACCCACTCTCCTGTTTCTCTGCCACTCTCGTCTTCTTCAACTTATCGTTGTACCTGGTTAGGTAGCAAACGAATTCGCCTAAGTACCGGTAGTCTAGCATAGACAAACCCTTCACTTCTTTACAGCTGCGTTCTTGGTTTACTCGGTAATTCAGTGCTAGTTCACGAAAACTACGCTCCTGTTTTTCTGCCACTCCCACCTATTGTCCATTTTTTTGTGCTGGGTTTGACCAGTTCACCTTGCACTCTAGACTTACCTGGTGATCAGCGTGAGTTCACGAGTATTGTACATCTGTGCGGTCTAGCTCATTAGCTCATGAATTTATTCATAAATACGTATGTCGTTGTCGGTCACGGGTATTACTAGTGATGTGCTTGAGCACAAATTGCGAGCGAGCCTAAAGACTATACTATTTTTATATGAATGATTTTGACTGACTTCTAACACTGAAGCTACTGAAAATAAGGTCCAGTTTTTTAATTTCGCATACACGGTAAAGGGATTTCAGTGCCATAGTAAAACTCTCTGCAACTGCTTGGAGGAAAAAAAACAACAACAAAACAATACACGTTATTTAAACGTTTTCTTTGTGATATTCTTTAGCTAAGTAGTGGTTGTAACACACAATGCTTTGACACAACTGTACATGCACCTACACAGACTTACCTTCGCGGTAGTCTAGTGGACAATGTATTTTCAAGTAAATACTGTTGCGCACGGCTTATAACCATGACAAAGAGCGCATTGACTTACCACGCCACTAACTCGAATAGAAATGGAAGTCCCTTAAGTTTTCAAGTTTTAACTGCACCCGCAAAAGAATTCCAAACGGTAAACAATTCAATTTCTAGGGTGATATGGGTACTGATCGCTAAACCAGAGGATTCAGTTTAGTGCAATTTGGGACGGGGTCGACCACATAACTAACACAAAAATGCGAGGGTCAAAGTACAAAATGACATACGTACGTCCAAACAAATAAACAAACATCTCCGATAATCTTAAGGGTGCTGTAACACCGCCCATACAAGATTTTGACAATAATTGGATTTTAGTTGCTAGGGCTTACTAATTTTTTTTTTTTTAATGTTTATAGGGCTAACAGTGAAGCCTAAAGAGTACTACTAATGGATTAGCTGTATTAAAAAAAAACCAACTGGGCTTTGGGAACGTGTTAGGTTATAAGCTCCTCAAGCCTCAATTATATAATCCACAACCTCTGACGGTACCGTCGCTGATGAGCTCATTCTTGTTTACTGCTACATTGGTTGATTGTCTTCAAAACCTTCGTTTTAGTTTTTCTCAATTATGCTTTGTTTTGGCCAGTTGATAGTGCCTAATTGTTCCTTGCGGTAGTGCGCCGGCATTTTTTAAAAGTTTGGAGTCATTTCTATTCTTAGTTTCTGAGAAATAACACAAAATAGATTCCAAAACTAAAATTAGTCCATGCGATCTTTTGGCAGACTTGATTGTATTCAAACCACACCCACAAAATGATTCCATTGATCCTCACGGGGGAGCTCTATATTTCGGGTGCCTACTAGTGAAGTGAAACATAAACATAGACATGTTACAGCAGAAGCAAAAACACAGCTCCAGTCTTGAATTAAATTTCAATTACTGCTGGCAAATTGATAAAAAGAAATTACATTTCCTGGAAGTATCAGTGTTAGAAAGTGTAAATGTCTTGTTATTATATTGTGGATGAAAAAGGAAGGAAACAGATTGAAGAAAAGTGTGTGCTATAATCTTTTAGTAAACTATAAAATGAGCAAATGAGATGTCATTCAATATTTTTCATAGTTAGTCTGTCCAAATTGAATTGGCCACATAAACATACAAAAAAACAACTTAACTTCACATAGAAGCAGCTGCCCAAGGAGGCACGCTGAAAAGCTCTTGTAGAACCAGCAGCAAAACCTCAACGAACAAAAAAGGGTACCGATCTTAAACTTGCAGAGCCTAGTTTAAAGAGTCCAGTTCGCAAGCCAAGAAGTCAGCTATTGGTCTGCTAGAAAGTGAAATAGAGCCAGCAGTAAAACATGTAGCAAAGTTTAATAATTGAGGAATAAAGTAAATACTACAGCAATTGAAGTTCCATGTGTGTACTAGTTTTGGAAAAATTACTGAATTTGAGTGAGTAGAGAGCACTAGCTACATCAATAAATAAAAAGTAGTAACTAGAAAATGGTTCCCATTGAAGTTAGAGAAGCAAGCTAGGGGTCTAGGCTAAAAGAAAAGCTATAGCTATAGAATAATTGTAAGTTAGCTAATGTGGTTTTTAATATTAATACCTACTACATATTTTACTTGCTCTACTGTAGCAGCTTTTTATTTATTTTTTTTTTTTAAGCTCTTCTTGAGCTCAGTCTTCTTCATTTCTTTGGTATCCTCATCAGTTTTTCTTTGCTGTTTGGGCAGCTCTGTGTGCCCTAGCTTTTTTTCTTCCTGCTAACCATTTCTATTGCATACAACAAATACACTGCCATGAAATGTTGGTGAATTTATTCACCCACCACTGCCAAAATCTCAATTCTGCCCTGCTCTTCCCACACAAATATAATTTTTAATTCTATAAATGACAAGTATTTTGTCTTTGAAACTAGAAGAATTTTCTTCTTATTTTTAACTTACATTATTTCTTGCTTTGTTAATAGCTTCCTTAAGTGCTTTTATTTCCTGGTTGATGTATTTGGCCTTTGAATGAGACCCAGCCACCTCCCCCTTTAAGACAACATGCAGGGAGACTATAGATTTCTTCCAACATGCTAGAAATGCAAATTCTTGATGAAATAATTCATACCTAGAAAAAAAAATTAATTAATTGGCTAGAACACTGCAAGTGAGATAGCTAATACAAGTGCCATGCAATGAAACTGCTACAGCCAATATCAAGACTGTCTTACATTTCATTAAAGATCTCCATAGCATCTTGACTTTTATTGAAGTATTCCTCCTCCAACTGAATTAAACAACTAAGGAGAGCTTGTTGGCTGCTTCCTATTTTATCTCCTATTCTTTCCTAACAATAAATAAGATAATAAATGAACTGTATAATTTATAATTGAATTAATAAAGGTGCACCATAATTCTTACTAACCAACTTTCGAGAAAATATTTCTTCTTCTTCTGGACAATAGTTTCCACCATCTTTGAACAGCCTATGGTACAAGTAGACAACCAATAAACTTCCAATTATCTTACATTACGTCAATTCTTACTTGACTGATTCTTTATATTTAACATTAGATTGCATGAGAGTATCAAACTTGGTTGTGGCTGACTTTTTCTGCTTCCGACAGAATCCACGAACAACATCTAGATGCTTACAAAGAAGTACTAACTGAATATAGCACCAAAGGTGCGAACCCTTAGCGCTACTATACGTTAGCTAGCAATACAAAATCCTTTCTTAGACCAAAAGAATAAAACGGTAGATGTAAAAAGAAAAGAAGAAAAACAGGCCAGAGACACTTACCGGTGTATATTTACAGCACTCTGTACTTCCCAGCATAAACAAAATACCGCAGGCAGCAAGAAGAAATTATTTGCTCACGTGGTTATGACATAACAATAGGGGGAATTACCGACAAAAAGCTAGTACCTATGTGGAGATAAAAGCTTCACGTTTTCTCAAAAATCAGCCTGAAATTTTAAAAGTGACACTATGACTATAAAAGGTCTTAAATCGTCATTCTGAGTAAGTTCTTACCTAAACCAACGATTAATTGTCAGTAGTTCCAAAATTAGAGCATAACAGACAGACAAACAGACAGCAGACTGATAAACTGACAAGACAACTACTATAACCCTCTCGCACATGCACACTGAGGGATAGTCAGAGTACTTGCCCATATAATTGGTAAAAAATAAAAATATTTAATAGCATGCTAATTGTGCTGGATACAAATATGAGATATAATTTCAGAATGAAATAGGACATAGTCACATACTTTTTGTAGAATATTATATGTATCTTCTTTCACTTTTTCCAAACTATAAATATAAAGCATGTTATAATTGAAGAATAATTAATATAAATCATACGTACGACTTCAAACTGTTTACTTCAGTGAAATTAACATCAGCAATTCTGGCAAAAAGCAAGGTCAGCTGCAAGTAATCAAGAGTAAGTCTCAAAATCAAGCAGGTGTAGCAACACAGTAAAGACCCCTTACCTGTTCCTCTAATTTATCAGTCACAGCATCAGGAATATCTTTTAAGCTAGACAGAGTGTCAGCTATGGCTGCAGCATGACTCTGAAGTCGTTCTCCATGCATTACCAACTCGGCTATAAGCATAATAATTGTACACTTTAAAGTTATTACTGGATAATATGAAGGGTTATTATAAAATTATACTCCTGCCATAATTATATTGAAACATTTCTGTACCTGATCGAACGTCATGAATATCATTGGTAATCCTCATAGGACGTGGCTCATGTAGATGCAGCCTCAGGTCAAGCTCTGTCAGCACCTCTTCCTTCTACAATTCATAAACAGTGATCGACAAGATGATTGATAGGGTTTCTGTCACTTACTTTTTCCATGACTGTTCGATTAGCACTTTTCACTTGTGATATGTTCCAAGAATCCAGATGTTCTAGGAAGTTCAATCTTATGCTGAAACATAAGGATGCTAGGATGAATACTAAGTACTGGGATATTGAAATATACAAAGCCACGAGAACATGTTGTTTGAGCAAAGGAATTAAAAAAAGACTATTGAAGTTAAAGATTGCTTTGCTATAAAATACCACATTAAGATTAGCAAACTTTCAATAGATTGTACATGGAATTTTTATTATTCCTCTTTGTATCAGCCCAACTATATAATGTCTAAACAAGATTTAATACTTGGTTGAAATATGTGCCACACTCACCAACCATATATTCTCAATTTAAACTTCTTGATAGGAATGCTTACCTTTGGGTGAATAACTGTTTCAGCATTATTAGGTGTGCCTTATTTTAAACCATACATTTTATTTGTACTAATCCTACCCAGTGACTATTACCTGTATATTATTTTGTGAAGTGCTTGTTCCTTGATAAGTACAGTTGCTGCTACAGTGTCCTCTTCAGCTTCTGCACAATATTAAATATATTGCAATCTATTTTAGCTGCAAGCAATACAGCTAATAGGCCTTGCAACTGTGCAATTCAAGTATGCATTGTTCTTTTCAATAGAGTTTAAATGATCATTGATAATGTGAACAAAACATTCTTTCAAGGATTCAGTCATTCTCGGCTAAAAGCAGATTTTCTGTTTTAATAGCCAATAGACACATATTTATACACTTATCCGTGGTTTTAATTTCTTCTTCATTGACCCCTAAGTAGGACTTTGGCAAGTAGTTGAATGCTTGGTTAAGTTTTTATTTATATTTATCGGCTGAACAGAAAAAATTGCTATTATAAGTAATTACCTTCACTTTGTGTCATAAAAGTTGCTGAGGATCCACCTTCATCTCTTCCTTGTTCCAAATCTGTACTGCTAATTTTACCGGTTCTTTGACCTTTATCTCTACCACTGCTCCCACCATACTTCTTTCCTCCTGCCTTTCCTTTCACAGCTTTTTCATCACCATCCTTACTGGCTCTTCTTTTCTTGCTTTCTTCAATTACGGAACCTTTGACATTCTCCTCCTTTACATTCCTCTTTCCTACATCTGCTGGGCTCCTCTTTTCAGTGTCAAATCTAACTTTTTCTCTTCTTGTACTGCCTCCAGTTCGTACTTTCATTTTGGTTTTTCCACTATTACCACTGAATAGTTCCTTATCACTAATTGACTTGAAAATGTTGCTAACAATAGCAAATGTATGTCCTCGACTGGTGCGAATTACATTTTTGGAAGAAGAGTGGAGGCCACGACTTCCGGAAAATGATTGCTGCTTCTAAAAGAATATATAAAAATCTAGTACTTGGTCAGATATTTCATGCGTTGAAGCATTTATTTAAATACACCAATTTAAACTAATCTGCTGGCTAGATATTTTAGCATAGCCTAGTGGGAATAAGTATAGCTAAGATTATTTGAGATGAGCTTGAAAAGCCATATACAATATTATGGTTGTGACATGAGCGAGACTTGCATAGTTTAAATAAGGTATATATATTGTATATGGGTTTGTTTGGATTGTTGACATAGGAAGAGCAAACTTGTCACAGATTAGGATACATCGGTTTCCCTCTCCTGCTCTCTTTTTTCCTGAACTATCTCAGCTTTTCTTATCCCCCTCCTTTCATTCTTCAGCTCTTTCTTCTTGAGTCATGGAGTCCTTTCTCCTCTTTTGTCTATCTCTCCTGCTTCTTAGTCTCTCTGTCCCTTTATCATGATTGTGGACTTACACTTCACGAAACTTTACCTTCTCTTTCATACTTTCACCTTCCTTTTTTAAACCTATGCCACCTCTTCCACCTGCTTTTTTAGTTACAATTAACCATCTTTTTGCCTTCTCTTTCGTATTTTCACCTTCTTTTTTAAAATCTTCACTGCCTTCCCTTGCTTCGCCTTCTAACAACATGACAATACTTTACCCATTCAACTAATGGCAATGGTTTACCAAACTGTTTAAGCTTATGAATTATTCATGAAGACACACCATCGTCGCAAGTTTATTATTATATAGCAAATACCTCGCCACACAGTGGCATTTGATGTACTAAGTCTGTAAATTAGGAGTGCAGAGGTATTTTATATTCATGGTTTCCCTCTTCTGCTCACTTTCTTCCTGACCCACCTCAGTTTTTCTAATATCTCTCTTCAGTTCATGAATTCCCTTTTTCTCCCTTATTATCTATATAATAATACCCGTGACCGACGACAACAACGTACGTATTCATGAAAAATTCATGAGCTAATGAGCTAGTGGTGTAGTAAAATGAAGGAGAAAGTATGAAAGAGAAGGCAAAAAGGGAAGGATTGACATTGTACTAAAAAGCGGGTGGAATCAAATCGTCGAGTAGAGGCGGCGTAAGTTTCAAAAGAAAGGTGAAAGTAGATAAGCAGAAGTTAAAAGTTTCACTTAGCCTAAGTCCACAATCATGATAGGACAGAAAGGTTCAGAAGCAGGAGAGATAGACAAAGGAGGAGAAAGGACTCCATGACTCAAGAAGGAAGAAATGAAAAAAAGAAAGGTGGTAGATACAGAAATGAGATAGTTCAGGAAAATATAGAGCAGGAGAGTGAAACTGATGTAACCTTAACCAACTGTAGAGAATGATAACAATGATTAAAAGTAACTTATGCTACTACATTCTTACTTTGCAATATGTCAAGCATTACTGTGTGGTGGGGTATTTGCTAGTATAATAATTATTATTATTACATATTATTATAATAATAATTATTATTATTACATATTATTATAATAATAATTATTATTATTATTTCCTATAATCGTGCACCACTATAATTGAAGTGAGGATTAAGAGTCCTTACTTGAGCTGACATTGAAGAAGATATGACACGCTTGACCCCTAGCAATGGAAGTAGAGTTGCCCCATATCCATCCAATAACTCTTGCATCGTGTCTGGATATGCTTCTACCTGATCTAGCATACTCGTTTTGAAAGTGTCGTAACCAGTTCTAATTGTACCCAGAATGCTCAAAGCCTCCTTCATATAGCGCTCTAAGGCCTAAAATATACAAAAAATATATATACCACAAGTGTGTATCAATAATTCAAAGACTTTGCAAAATAAAAAAATTGTAAAAATTCTCAAGTTTTAATTCTAACAATCATAATGGCTAACCTCTTGTGTAGCACTTTGTCTGAGCCTGTCCAATACCAGGTCTAAATTAGCTTCCAAGTTTTGGTTGACTTCATCGTGAGTGCTACGTATCCCATCAAGCTTCTCCTGCAAATAAATAACATCAAGTCATGCAAGCAATCTGGTATAAGACAGACAATGACAGACAGACAACCAGACAGACAGACAGACAGACAGACAGACAGAATAGGATAAAAAATTTAAAAATTAAGAGAGTTTACTTTCAAGATATGCATATGTAGCTATGCATTCTCAAATATCATACCATCAACTCCTTGGCACCTTTCTCCAATTCTGTAGTGTGGTTTGTCCACACATCAGACAACTTCTGGATGAAGTCAAATAGTTCCCTAAATTTTTCTTTTTGCACTGAAAAAAGACTGTCTAAAGCCTTTTCCTCAGTGATAGTCTTTTCTCTCATCTTTGCTATGTGCTGCTCAACTCGAGGTAGAAACTCAGCCAAAATTATGTCATATGATGATGCAGCATCATAGACCTCTAGGTTTATCAAATGCATCTGTAAATACAAATTCATAATCTAAACAATTAAGTGATACTATAAAGAAAGTTTTAGAAAAATTAAACATCATGAAAAATAATCAACTTTGACTTAGGTTGTATAATTAGTCTAGTTAGGAGCAGTGTTTGGGAAAGCTAGCTAAATTGAGTGTGTAACATTCTTTTAATTTTATATACTTGTTCGTTTATTTGTCATTTTGACATCTACCCATTCATTACGCATTTCTGATGCTTTTCTCCGAACATTAAAACTGTAACATTACACATATAGCATTTTTTTTAGTTTTCACTCTCATGGTTGAATTATTTACCTAAAAAAACATTCACGTTTTACTAGGTGAGCCTGGTGCATGCTTGTTGCTTAAACAACAACAGTAACTAATGTGAGCTCAACACATACTCGCGATTTTCACATTTGTGTAGTTTGTTCGCATTGGTGTGTGTGTGGTATAGCGTGTCGTGTACGTGGCACGGCATATGGGAACTAAAGTAAAATGTGACTTAAAACTTATTATGAGAAAATTACAATATTGAGATCAATCATGATTCAGAGAGTTTGTAGATTTCGCACTTATCCAGTCTGAAAATATATTCTGAACTTTTGAAGGACTAACACTTTAGTTACACTGTGAGAAGTGGATGGTTTGAACTGGACAGGTATACAGCAAAAATTTCTATGCAATTAAAGCTGTCGCAATGACTATGAGAATGGTCATTGCCGCAGTTTGGCACTGTGTAAAATGTGGATGCACACTTGCACCTACTGAATTATTATATATAATAGTTAATATTTTGATGGTTACAAAACGTATCCATTAGCTTATTACAAGTATAATAATAGTCTAAATCAATTCTTTTTTAATTGTTGTATAAAGCAATTATCACAGTACAGTGATAGAATAATACAGCAACCACAAATAATGTACCTTGACTGAGTCCATTTTTCCTTCACACATATTCTGAATACTCTCGTGTAAACTATGCAGCTCAAATAGGTACTTGGAATGAACGGCACCTGAAATAAGAGTAATCAAAGACACTGGTAATTGACTTCCATATAGGTGACACTGTTATACTTATCACTCTTGATAGGTCTTCAGGCATTGGAATTGAAACTCAGTTTTGTGTTTAATTTTAAAATTCAAATATAATTATTTTTAATGTTTAGATAATCTATTCAATTACTCACTGAATTCATCATACAACTTTGAAACATTCTCCATCAACATTTGTAAGAGACTGTCATCAATTGTGGGAGGAGAAAGAGAGGCTATTGCTTCCATTGTTTCAGTTCTTCTATTCTCTACCATTTGAAGGCGCTGTAGGAACTGATCTTTCAGAATCTTTTCTTCATCAGTGTTTGTTACCACTTTGCCGCTCATAAACTCTTCAAAGTCTTGGTGGATGTTTTGGCAAACAAGTTCTTTCCATTCTTCAACTAAATCCTCCCACAGTTTTCGCTGATCCCTTTCCAATGTCAAAGAAGCTATTTTAAGACAACAAAATCAGTTAGTTAAAGTACTTTCCCATATACATAGTAGCAGATCAATTATTTGACCTGGGGATACTTTTTTCATTTGCTATAACTAGTGATGTGCTTGAGCACAAATGGCGAGCGAGCCTAAAACTACACTATTGTTAAACGATTGACTTTAACTTCTAACACTTGTCTGGGTCTCACCCTGGATAAGCTATCACATCTTGGAATGTACAATTAGACTGAAACATTAATCCATTATCAGAAACATTATCACTAATATATGTTATATGTTCTCAATTAATCACTTAATCTAGCTCTCCTATATAACCCTCTCCTTTTCTTTCATTTTGGCTTCTCAAAATCTCTAAATATTCCTGTTCAGTCGAAGACTCTTCTGTTCAGCGAAAGTGAGGAATTTCGGTTTTCCTCGTCCGCCTCCGCCTGCTCCTTCATAAAACCTCGAACCATTTGCGTAGGAACGCTCTCTATACTAGAGAGCTGGGGGTGCAGAACGGTTGAATCAGCCACTCAGTGCTTGTGCATAGTGCTGAGCGTCCCCGTGTGTGAGTGCTTGGCCTGGCTGGGTTTTTACAGTCAGCTCACGTCAAGGCAACCCAAAGAGCCCCCACATACTTTATGGTCCTTCGAGCCGGATACCTATCCACACTGGGATATCTGCTCAGAACTTCAACCTCTACTCTCAAGACTCAGATCGACTCTTCAGACAAGTCGACTAGCTCTTCCTCTTTCTCTTCAAAGACTCAGCTCGACTCTACAGACAAGTCGACTAGCTCTTTCCCGCATTTTACTCTGCTATTGTTCTACGCCATGCGTGCATCAATGGAAGAAGATCTACAACAGATAGCAGATATTCAGGATCTCAAATTAGCCAAGAATAAGCGTACCAGTCGCAAAGGAAAGCTGACCCTTTTGTTTGGCTACCTAAGATCAATAGACACTACTTCAGCAAACTTGCTCCGAACTTCAGAAATTCAGAGAAAGCTGGATGAAGCTTTACGGTCGTCCTCACTATTCGATGCCCTTCAAGATAGAGTTGAACAACTCTCCGCTTCTGTACCAAACTTTGACATGGAGGTGGAACAATCTCAAGCTGCTAGCCAACGAGACGAGAATGACATGCTCATTAAAAAGCTTGAAACAAAGCTTCATATAGCCACACTATTCTACAAGGGAGAAGCGCTCCTGGAAGATATGACAGACTATCACAAACGTAACAGTTACACAGGTTCATCAGCCATAAGAGCTTTGTCACAGTTAACTAAAGATCTTCGACAGTATCGAGAGGAGTCCGGGCCTTATCGAAGTATTGAGGAAATTGGAACTATGTGCAGGAATCTCGGAGACCTACTTAATGAGATCACTGAACGAGTTGACGAAGGAGACAAGTCCTACAGTGAAAAGTCTACCTCTGAGTCTGTCAAGCCTGCAAGAATACAACCCTATTCCAAGCTCCATCTTGACCCACCAACATTTTCTGGTAAGCCAGTTGATTGGGCTGATTTTATTCGTATGTTTTCTGCAGCCATGGACAAGAATGATGACTACCTGGTGGACGCCGAGAAGTCTTGTTTCCTGCTGAAAGCCATGACTACAGAAGAATCAAGAGCCATTGTCAGACGTACGGCCAGAGGACCTGATAGTTACAATTCTGCACTCGAAGCTCTCAAGGATCAGTATGGACGTCCACGCATGGTCTACCCTCATCATGTTCGAGCACTGCTTAAACCTGACAACTACACTTACGACTTAGCTGGAATACGTCGAATGCTAGCTGTTTGGGGTGAACATATGTATGGTCTGGAACTCAATAAAGGAAACACACTAGACCAGTTTTTGGCTGTCATACTGTTGGATCGTCTTGATGAAGGCATGAAGTTTGATTGGAACAAACAGGCTCAAGATCTCAAGGATCCACCATCTGTACGAGAGATGCTGAAGTACTTTGAAAAGCGTCAGTTTGGGATGGAAGAAGTTAAAAGGCCATCGTCTAACTTTGTTCGACCACATCACTCCAAGAAACCCAAAGTTGCTTTAGTCGCCGAAGGACAGACACCTACCGTTCCTAAATGCTACATATGCAAAGAGAACTTCCACCCGACTTTCAGATGCTCCAAGTTCCTCAGTTGGGATACAGCCCGCAGGATAAAACACTCCAAAAGCAATGGACTCTGTCTGAACTGTTTGTCTAAGTCTCATGTTCTCAAGGACTGTCATTCTCAAAAATGCTGCAGACATTGCTACGGTCGCCACCACACTCTACTTCACCAGGATGCCACACCATCTGGAGAAGAAGCTACCAAGGAGGCAACCAGCAATGACGTTCGTTGCTTAAGAGTACAAACAGTTCAGAATGCCATACTCCTTACAGCAATTACCGAAGTGTCTGATGGACCTTGTCGCCAGCGAGTTCGAGCATTGCTGGATAGTGGAGCTGCCGTCTCCTTAGTGACTGAGAAACTGGCCAAAAGACTGAAGTCAAAGCGGCACAGTCACCCATTGGACATCACAGGGATTGCTGGTGGAATGCGAAGTAAGGGTTATGTTTGTCTTAACTTTGCCTCTGTTAATCGTTCGCAGGAAGACTTCATCACAGCCAAGTGCTATGTCGTGCCAAGCCTGCCGATAATCACTGCTCCAACCAACGTGGACCAACTACTGCAGTTACCAGTAATCAAGGGCAAGACACCGATTGCGGATCCAAACCTTGGAGGCCAGACTGATGTGCTTCTTGGAATGTCTGATTTCACTCGCACGATAAGGGGTTTTGATCGCTCTCAGGATGGTTCCATTCTAACATTCAAAACTATCTTCGGGTGGACCCTAGGAGGCACTGTGCGAGACAATGCTGCATCCACTCACGTGTTCAAGGTTGTTGGAGAAGAGAGTCGGGCGGATGAAATGTTACAGAAGCTCTGGCAACTCGAGCAATTCCCAGACAACAGCCCACTCACCGTAGATGAACAACTTGCAGTTACTCACTTCGCCGATAATCATGAAGTCCTCCCTTCTGGACGATTCTCTGTTCGATTACCCAGGAAGTGCCCTGCTTCTGTCTTGGGGGAGTCTCGATCTGTTGCAGTCAGAAGGTACTTGCAAAATGAGAGGGCTCTTAGGAAGAAAGGACAGTTACTACAATTTGAAGATGTACTAAGGGAGTATGAGAGTCTTGACCATGCTGAGATAGTTCCTCTACCAGAGATCGAGAAACCTGTCACAAACATCTTCTACCTACCTGTCCATGGAGTTGCTAAGGAGACTTCAACAACTACAAAGCTCAGGGCTGTATTTGATGCTTCAGCGAAGAGTAGTACTGGCATCTCACTCAATGACCAACTCCTGACAGGCCCAAATGTTTACCCTTTATTGTCTACAGTTATCAATCGCTTCCGAGTCCACCCCATTGCTCTGACCGCTGATGTGTCAAAAATGTTTAGGGAAATCTGCTTACACCCTGATGAATGTGACTATCATCGCTTCCTACTCCGAGACACAGCCGGAGAATTGCGGGACTTGAGAATGAAGAGATTAACATTCGGGGTTTCTTCGTCACCTTTCCTCGCAACGCAAGTGTTGCGTCAGCTCGCAGAAAACCATAGGCATCAATTTCCAGAGGCTGCTGAAGTTGTCCTCAACAGTTTTTATGTGGATGATTGTCTCACAGGTGCCAGCACAGTCAAGCTAGCAATACAGCTTCGAGAGCAACTCTGCCAACTGTTGCAGATTGCTGGGATGTTACTCCGGAAGTGGAGGAGCAATTCCGTAGATTTACTGGCAACTGTACCTGAGGAACTCAAAGAATCTGGTGATCTCATCATCACAGAACCTACCATGTCCCTAAAAACATTGGGGATCCATTGGGATGTACGACTCGATAATCTGCATGTTGCTGTTCCCTCCATTGAGGATCTGCCTTCACCCACGAAGAGAGACATTGCCTCTTCTGCTGCAAAGGTGTTTGATATCATGGGGTGGTACTCCCCATCAATTCTAATAGTCAAGTTACTCCTTCAGAAACTCTGGCACAGAAAGATTGGCTGGGATGATGTCATTCCTCAAGACATTGCTGACTTGTGGTGCTCATGGAAGGATCAGCTCGGAGAATTAACTACTAACCCACTACAGAGAAGATTTTCACAGACAGACCTTCCTATCTTCAATCGTCAGCTTCATGGGTTTGCTGATGCATCGGGTGTAGCATATGGAGGGGTCGTATATTTACGTATACTTTTTGTTGATGCTTCTGTATGTGTCTCTATTGTCACAGCTAAATCAAGAGTGGCACCAGTAGATGCTCCATCGATTCCAAGACTGGAGCTGTGTGCTGCCAAGCTAACTGCCGACTTACTGAAGGCCACTGCAGCAGATCTCTCTATTCCTGCAGAGGACATGTTCGCATGGTCTGACTCTACCAGTGTTCTTGGATGGATCAACAAACCATCAGGGAAGTTCAAGGCCTTCGTTGCTCATCGGGTGGCTTCAATTCAAGAGACAGTACCATCTGGACAATGGAGATATGTCCCAACTACAGACAACCCTGCAGATATCGCGAGTCGAGGCACATTACCACGAGATCTGATTGGACATCGTCTTTGGTGGCATGGTCCCACATGGTTGTCACTTCCTCCTATTCGTTGGCCACCACCAGTCCAGAAACTACCAATTGAAAAGCTGACTGAACTTAAGCCCACATCCAATGTGTTGCAAGCAGAAGCTCCTGATTATCAACTATGGCTGAAGTATTCCTCCTATACGAAGCTGATTCGAGTGGTAGCCTGGTGTCGACGTTTTATTCACAACTGCACTGCAAAAAGCAAGCAAGAGCTATGCAGTACCCTCACACACTTGGAAGTGGCTGAAGCAAGGAAGGCATTGTATCGAGCTGCACAAAGACAATCTTACCAAGAGACACTGGTTGCACTGAGGGAGGGTAAGGTTATTGGAAAGACTAACCCATTGCATTGTCTTTTTCCTCATATAGCAAAGGATGACCTCCTACGAGTGGGTGGAAGAATGAGAAAAGCTTATCAATTCAAGGTGCCTCAGGATCTAATACTACTGGATGTCCGGCATCCTCTAGTTCGACTCATGCTGCAGACCCTTCATCAAGAAACAAACCACTCTGGACCTGCCACACTACTTGCCATCCTCTCGGAACAATTCTATATAACCGGAATCAAGCGTTTTCTCAAGAGCATAAGCAGAAAATGTGTGAAATGCCAGAAGGCCTATGCAAGAACACAAAATCAGCAGATGGGAATGCTTCCATCAGTAAGGACTACGCCTGCACCAGCCTTTTTGAGTGTTGGAATTGACTTTGCGGGGCCCTTCTCAATCAAACGAGGGAACCCAAGGAAACCCACAAAGCTCAAGGCTTATGCATGTCTCTATGTCTGCATGTACACCAAAGCTGTGCATGTTGAACTGTGTTCAGAGCTTACCACTGAAGCATTCATGGCCTCATTCAGTCGATTCTGCTCAAGACGAGGAACACCGAGTGATGTGTACTCTGATAACGGTTCGAATTTCCTAGGAGCTCGAAACACACTGGAAGAGATGCAGGAGCTTCTAAAGAGCCATGCCACCAAAAATGCCATCTCTCATTTGTGCACTTCCCGACAGATCCACTGGCACTTTAGCCCCAGCAGAGCCCCACACTTTGGGGGGCTTTGGGAGGCAGGGATTAGAGCCATGAAAACGGTAATGCGCAAGATTCTCACAGACAGGATCTTGAATTTTGAGGAGATGACTACAGTTTTGGCAGAGGTTGAGGCCACAATGAACAGTCGCCCTATCTTGCCAGTTGATTCTACTGATATCGAAGATCCCAGTGTTTTGACACCAGGACATTTTCTGATCGGCAGGCCACTCCTAGCACCGCCAATCATGATGGATCAGAAATCTCATATCACTTCTGTCCGTCGTTGGAATTTGGTGAAGCGTTTGACAGCTGAGATCTGGAAGTTGTGGCATGGCCGGTACATGCAAGCACTTCAAGCACGAGCCAAGTGGTATCGACAAACTCGAAACTTTGTTGTTGGGGATGTTGTCATTGTGAAGGATGCCACTATTGTTCAGCGTACATGGCCCATGGCACGAGTTGTCAAAGTCTACCCTGGAACTGATGATTTAGTGCGTGTTGCGGATGTGAAATGCCGTGGAGCTGTATACAAACGAGCAACAAACAGACTGATCTTACTTGTTCCACAAGAGGACCATTTTCCCCCTGGGAGGATGTCTGGGTCTCACCCTGGATAAGCTATCACATCTTGGAATGTACAATTAGACTGAAACATTAATCCATTATCAGAAACATTATCACTAATATATGTTATATGTTCTCAATTAATCACTTAATCTAGCTCTCCTATATAACCCTCTCCTTTTCTTTCATTTTGGCTTCTCAAAATCTCTAAATATTCCTGTTCAGTCGAAGACTCTTCTGTTCAGCGAAAGTGAGGAATTTCGGTTTTCCTCGTCCGCCTCCGCCTGCTCCTTCATAAAACCTCGAACCATTTGCGTAGGAACGCTCTCTATACTAGAGAGCTGGGGGTGCAGAACGGTTGAATCAGCCACTCAGTGCTTGTGCATAGTGCTGAGCGTCCCCGTGTGTGAGTGCTTGGCCTGGCTGGGTTTTTACAGTCAGCTCACGTCAAGGCAACCCAAAGAGCCCCCACAACACTCAAGTACTAAAAAAAGTTTAAGTTTTAAATTATGTATATATGGTAAAGGGGATTCAATGCCATAATAACCACTCCCCGCAGTTGTTTGAATTGAAGAAAGAAAAAAAAAAGAAAAAAAAAAGAAGAAAAAAAGCATTATTTATATGTTTTCTTTGTGATATTCTTTAGCTAAGTAGTAGTTGTACCGCACAATCTTTCACACAACTGAACATACCTACGCAAGACTTACCTTCATGGTGAGTCTAGTGGACAATGAATTTTCAAGTAAATACTGTTGCGTAGGGCTTATAACTATGACTATGACTAATATCATATTAACTTACCACCGCCACTAAAGTTTAGGACGGGGTCGCACACCGAGTTAACACAAAAATATGAGAGGGTCAAAGTACAAATAACATACGTACACCCTCACATAATATATTGTGGGCCCGCCCACATGAAGAGAAAGGAAGAAGAGGATGTGTGTGCGCAGGACGCTTACGTGTGTGTGTCGTGAACATTTGAGTCTTAATATTCAATTGTATCAGAACTCTAATTTAGTTGTTGTTGTGTATCACATGTGAACTCAGTAAGTATTGATCACAGGTGTTGTATATTTGTGTGTGCATGCATCCACGTGCATTTGTGTTATAACAGGAAGACTAAATTGTTTCGTGCTAAATGTAGGTGTGGTCACCAGCATGTATTTACGGCATGTCATTGTTAATTCAGTTCTGTGTCTCGATAGTTTTCGAATTACACTAAAAAAAACCCTAAGATTAGTCCGCTACGGGAGGGCGTTCTGGGAATTGGTGAGAGATCATAACTCTGGTGGCGGCGATATTATAATTCGCTACCACTGGTGCGCGCTGACGGAGGATCTAGCTACGGCCAGACCCCATAAGCCCACACATATATATATAAACAATATCCCCGATTCTCAGTTTGACACCACTGTATAGTGTCTCGCTCGCTTCGCTCACTCGCCAATAACATTATTATATGAATATGAATGCAGTAAATCTACAACTATATTCATATTCAATTGGAAACACAACAGGCATTATGGCTAATTGATTTGTAAATTTCACTGTAGCTTCAAGCATAGAGTAATTATTTTTAAATGGTTGACCCCCAAGAAGTCTTTATACAATGGAAAAAAAGAAGAAGAAAATAAACAAACGAGCTGAACAAATAAACAAACTAGCTTTAAATATATATATATATAAGTTACATGCTGTCTCCCAGAGAACTACCAATTGTAGGGTCCTGTAGGCATTCGGCTGTAAGGTGCCAAGCATAATGAGGGCACAACTTAGGGGCCTTCACAGCATAGCGATGGTTCCCAACTATGCAAATGGAGGGACACTACGTATAGTATCCCTGCCCTCAAGGTCGGGACACTAAAATTATAATGATGATTAAAGTTTCTCTGTCACAAAAAACCTATACCAGCTTCTCTAAATACAGGATACTCTCTCAAGGCATATCAATGAAATTAGCCCCTTACAAACAGAGTAGATACATTTCTGGATAGTAGAATCTGTCAACAAATTGATCAAAACAATAATTGTATTCTTTTCATAAACCCAAATATATAGTGTCTATATACATGAATATGATTAAATGCATAACTACAATATTTATCTAAAACATAACCCTCAATAATTTTAAGTAAAAAAAAAAATCTTGATAATTTTGACTTCTCTATTTTAACATAAGCAGGTGGATATTAAAAAATAAATCTCTGAGGTTAACAAAGGGCATGAGTGAGAAAAATAACTAATGCATTATAATGATGATTAGCAAAGACAGCATAAATATTGCTAGCAATACCTTTGAGAATGTGGTAATAAACTTTAGCATACTGCTTCTTATTGGCAATGATGGACAAATTGACAGCAATGACTTCTTGCTTTAACAGCTGTTCCAGTTGATGAGGCAATAAGTAACCAACTTTTTTCATCTTACAGGAATATCTGGTCAAAATTTCTTGTGCCTAACATAATCAATCATAACAACAATAACAAAATAACAACAGATATTGAACTGATGACATAATGGTAAATGAGATTGGTAGATCACAATGTGTGAATATTACTTTCATTCATTTTGGTCTTTCATTTGACCTGCACTTAATTATTTTCATAAGCGATCCTGATATTTTAATGTAGCAATACAGCAAATCCTATGACAAGAATATTCATACATTTTTTTTCAATACTAGTTTATATTCAAGTTATAGTTGTTGTTAATATATACACAATGAGTTCTAAACACAATTCCAAGGGGCATAAAATATACATTAGTTTGGACCTACTTAGAATGATGTAACAATTAGTTAGAGCTTTGTAAAATATCAAGATTATGCAGTAGTTTAAAATCATTCAGGAAACAAATTAATAATAGCGTCATTAACTTACTACTTTAACTCTGTCAAGTTCAATTGCATTCAAACTGTCCTCTAATTCTTTGACAATAGCTTCTCGTAATGAAATTTTTTCTGAGATTTGACTCCACAATTTCATTAAGTCTTTCTTCTTAGATCTGCACAGCTTTGCTGGCTGATGAGCTTCCAAATATATCTGCTCAATTTCTATTTATAAAATAATTGTACATGTTGTGTTTATTACATTTCACACATCAAGCAGGTGCATTGTGTTACTTTTGCACCTTTATCACAAGGAAGTTATAGATTCATACATGGATTCAGAAATAGGTACTAGTTAAGTATTTTTTTTAGATCAACTTGGTTTACTTCAGAACCTCAAAACCAGAGTCAATTGATACAAATATCAGTACTTGTTTAAGTAAGCTAACTTGCCATCATTGTGCTATTAAGTACACATAATAGGCTTTTCAGATTATATTGAGAAATTTTTCAGCAGGAAAACAAAGTTTTAGAAAACTTGTAAGGTATCATGTAGCCATCTAAGATCTCCACACGTTGTTTTTTGTTGTTGTTTTTTGTTTTGTTTTGTTTTTAATTTGTAATTCTACTTGTATGTAGCCATGATACAACCACTGCCAGTGACTAATTAATATACCTTGGGTGTTCTTGGCAATTTCATCAGTGGCTTTCTCTGACACTCTCTTGACAAGAGCCTCAAATTCCTACAAACAAATGACATCAATGATCAGTGAAGTGACTATAATAATACAACAGTAATAGCTGCCACCCCAATACTATGGACTAATGCTAAAAAATTAATCAATTATTTGTTATACAATTCAAGGTTTCTTTGTCAGCCTTCAAAAATTAATATTACTTAGTGATAAAATTCAGATTTCTTTCTCAGTCTTCCTTTATTCATTGCATGTACTCCCTCTTTCTCTCTTTAAAACAAAACAGAATTAAAAAAATTCTTATTTGTCATCAGGGATCAAACACTGGACCAGACACACAAGCACTCTATCCACTGAGCTACGACAACCAACAGAACATTTGTTATGTATTTATACTGCTAAGGAGTACTGCTACACTACAGTCTCACTCTCAATAGACCAATAGACTTTATAATTAAGTGGTCGCCATCCACTACACTACTACTAAATATAACAACTGTTTTTAGTTAATTAAGCATATCAAAATATTTCCTTAAAATAATAGCTTGAGAATGAGCTTTTCAACCCCATAATTCACAGATTTTTTTGACGAAAATTATTATAATAGATAATTTGTTTCTTAGAATGAAATTTCAATAAACAAATCCAAAACAATAGAGTGCATTATATTTTTTTAGTTGCTTTTTCCACTAGTGTCATTACTACGATTAATATGACTTACATTACAGCTTGCTACCATCTCTTCATCAATCTTATTAGCTAACTCCGAATACCTGAAAGAATAGTAAATAATTATAAATGTTCTTACAAAATTAATGAAATTTACTCCATTCTCTTTTTCTGAGCAATCTTTTCTAAGATGCCAGATGGAGCTTTAGAAATATACTCATCGGAAAGTTTAAGAACTGCAGCACAATCTTCTTCTTCTTCTAATTCTTCCTTGGATGGCTTAGATGCCTCTATAGAATACCTGGTGAAATTAAATCAAGCGTGCATGTCACACTTAGATACAAATTTTCCCACTTTCTGTATTTTGTTACCCTTTTTGTGAACAATTCATTATACATGTACTTGATATTTTAGTGTTCACATGAGAGCTCCTAACTTTATTCTTATTTCTTACAGCTAGTTATCTTGTCAGAGGGTTATATTAGCAACACAGTAATATATTCTTGTCCACTGATGCTTCTTAGTTCAGTGCTATTCAATCCTCAACAGAAAAGTACTTCAAATTATCGTAAATAATAATCTAGATGGCAATATTATACCATATTTTATGGAGTACATTTTCTTTGCTAGAAAAAATCTTTTGTGTTGGACAACTAATGAGTATGATCTATAGCAGTCTCGTAGGCCAGACCCTTTACTCGATATGAGGAGGAAAAAAGAAGGGTCTGATCAAGTCCACGTATACATCTAGTCTCAGAGATCCTGGAATTTCTCAGACCAGTAATTGGGTTTGAGTGGATGGAGACCGCACTATATAAACTAAGCTGTTCACGCAAACATTTAGCTTGTGGTATGCCAGCTAAAGTTAATTAACTTGATCAAATTCTATTTGAACACAATAATGAAATCAATAGAATGCTGTCTAAATTAAGGTTTGTTCTTGGAACACCTATGGAAGTATAAATATAAGATCAGGCAGCATTGAATTAGCTTCCAAATAGTGCCCTATTTCATTGCGCTGAAATCGGCTGAACTACAATAGCTAACTGCGTAAGCAAAACTGTGTTCCCTAAATGGTTACAGTTATGCTGACTGTGCAAGACTAACCGTATACGTGAACTTGACCATACCTTTCTTTCAGATAAAGGGTCTAGCTCCCCAGATTAGGCCTATAGCTTGTTATTACCTATGTTGTACTGGGTTTTCAGTGTAGACATCATAGCATGGAGTCTGCATCCATTGTTTTTGTTTTGTAGTAAGTAGCAACCCTCCTTTATTGTCTGGAGTTGGTAAGTCTTTAAATTGTACCAGTGGAATTCCCCTGCTTTTAGCATGCTCAATGACTTTTTCCTTCGCCAAAGCCTGAAAGAAGATAGTAAACACATTTAATTTCTTTTTATTCTGTACTTTACCTTTCTCTTTGAAAGGGACTCTGCAGGCCCTGCATCACAGGCAACCTCCATGCCGGATAATCCCTCAGTAGCGCACAATCCCCAGGTCAGAGTTTAGTTTTTGACGACCGTTGCTTAGAAACGAGCCACACCCCTTGAAGCACAGCTAGAACGCGCGGGGCCTAGAAACAATCTATTATTTCGAGGCAGATAGTCCGCCTCTGCTGATCCCCGCTTCGGCTCATAGCCTCCTGTGGGTACAATTTGGTGGCTACTCTAACGGCTTGGTTAGCTAGGTTAGTTTGTTAGTAGTGGGAGAAGACAATCGATTTGCCTAAGTAGTACTTAATACATGCTTGAGACAAGGGCAATATGCCATGCTATAATATTATGCTATAACAGGGTTAGATGTTGTAGCTATCATCTTGCTTTGTGGAGAAGTCAACACTACTGTCTTTGTCTACAGCTTCCAGTATAGTGTTTCCCTGATGGGAGTAATAGCCATTTTAAAAGAAACTTGGTGCTGGACAGCAATTAGCTTACTCGAATTGTTTTCAATTTTTGTGTAAGTTGCAATTCTGCAATGTACAACTTTTGGCATCACCTAATTTCTTTCTCATATATAATAAACTAAATGTACTTTTTTGCAGTCAGCTATTTCCTTGCCAAAAAAATTTCAAATTTTTTTTTTTGTAGCTGGCCTAGTTCACTGCATTTATCATAGTATGAAGATAACCTTTAGCAAATAGTTTCTTACAGCTACTTTCTCAATTACAATTCAGTCATTCTCAACTGAAATAATTACAATAATAGCAAATTTTTCTCGGTCTAACAGCTAATATTGTTAATTAAAACTTAACTCAGATTAATTTCAGTTATAAAAGCATCTGTTTCATCACCTGCCACTTCTTTGTGACAACTATATAATTTTTGCAACCACCTTATAGACTATGCTATACAGGTACATTAGCCAGCACATACTCACATAGACACAACAGTAAAATAAATTCATAGAACATCAAATTTGAAATACAGTAGCTAAATTTGATGGGAGTATAGCAAATAAACATGAACTACACACATATAGATTTATTATATGAAAAACTGTGTTGCCTCCCTTTTAAAGACAAACTTTGATAATTGAAGCGCTTGTGCTTGTTCATTGGAGTCAGGAATGCATAACCTATAATCCTGACATGCAGTAACTGCAACTCTAGCCAAGAGAAGAATGTTTGAGACAATAAGCTGAACTCTGGTGAAGACATCTAGGAATGAGACAACATCTCGTCAATGGAATCTTGTGCATAGTGCCTGTTGCTGTCAGATGAAGATGCATGTTTTTGTGAGGGCTATAAAAAGATTGCTCTCCTCAACTTGAACTACATACTGTATCTGAACTTCACTCAAGAGAATCTGGCATGGCAAAATTTCAGTCAGACCGCAGCAAGTCAGCAGCACCAGCAATAGGCGGGACAAAATATTATGAGGAAACAGTTGGAGACTATGCAATAGCTGGAGATTTTGAAGAGGCTCCATTTGCTGAGGGTCGGTTCAGAGTTGTTTACAGAGGCTTTTATACCAGTCCATCAAAAAAAAAGGGATTGCCTTGTGTTGTGAAGAAAGAAAAGGTCTCAAAGTTTTGGACTAAAGACAGCTGGATGATGACATTACAGGTATACTCCATGGCAAGAAAACTAGCTGAGGAGTTCAACAAAACAGAGACAAGCAATAAGACTGTGGAATACGTGGATACATTCCATGTCAAAAGTGATGCTAGAAAATACCAGGGAGGTCCTTATTTGAATGAAGATCTTTTAGTAGAAGACTATGTACCAGGACATTTCAAAAAGTGGTGCAGCAATAGTGGTTTCATTTCCGAAGAGAGCAAGACTCTGCCTGCCCTCATGCACTGGTCTTGGTGCCATTCCAAAGGAAAAACCATGATAGCTGACCTTCAGGGAATCCAGACATCCTACAAGTACATCTTGACTGACCCTGTGATGATGTCAAACACTCAAGGAGGCAAGTACGGGCCCACTGACACTGGTATAGAAGGCATTACGATGTTTTTCCTGATGCATAAATGCTCAGAGTTGTGCAGAAATCTTCCCAGGCCTACCAATGAGCATATATTTTCGATCATTTCACCCAGGGAAAAGGGACAAATGCAGAAAGTACAGATATCTACAGCTTATTCATGCGATCTTGTTATTCATAGAGACAACATCAAGAGACTAATGGAGTTCTATTGCCGGATTGCTGAAAAATACTGAAGCTACTCTTGGGATTAATATTCCACTTTTATGTGCTGCAGGATAAGCACAAGAACTTGACTGAATTCGAATAATGTATGTATTATTCATATTGACTTGAAAATGGATTAATTGTACAACTAGGTGAGAGTGGGGGAATGCATCTCTAGCAACAAGAAAAAATTAATTTAATGCATCTCATTAGGGGAGAGTGGGAATTTGTTTATCACACACAAACCTGACAAAACAACACTTGTCTTAAAGCACATTAGGAGAACTAGAAAGTGTTACTAATGACATCAATGGGTAAACAAAAAGCTAACAATGAAATGTAAATAATTAAATAATAACATCAATAATAATAATAATAATCAATTAATTGGATGGGTTAAAAAATGTTGAAGGGACATTCAGGTGGGGAAGGACATCCCCAGGGCTCCCATGTCTGTATGAACCTGCTCGTGCCCTACATGAAGTGCATTGAATAAAGAGAAACATTGATTCTTTCTGACCCCCCCAGATTGCAAATCTCATTGTCAATAAAACATTATATAATTATTGCCAAAGTGCATGCCTTAGTAGATAAAATAATGTGTGTAATAAAAGATCTCCAGAAATACCAATATACTATTATTAACTAGTCAAGAATTCTGGATATGATTGTCTTCCTTCTTGTTCTGTCCGACATTTTCATCAGCTAGTTTCTGATTGTCTGTGGCCCCAGGCTGTACTTTCTGCTGCTCTCTCTCGTCAGAATCTTTATCGGTCACAGCCAAAATCAAACCTCCCTGTTCATTATCACTCTCTTCTGCCGCCTTCTCATTTCCACCAGATGTCAAATCTTCATGCTCCTTGTCCTTATCACCTGTTTCCTTCCCGTTTCCACCGGATGCTAAACCTCCACATTCCTTATCGCCCTCTCCTGCTGATTTATCACTTTCACCAACTTGTTTTTCCTTTGATTGTGACATATCACACGAAGCCGACTTTCTAAGGCCATCTGGATGATTCTTCTCAACCAGGTTACCACCAGACACAGACAAATGAGAAGTTCCTGTCAGTGCCGTAGATGCAGTAGTGGTGACTCCCAGGGATTGGTTGGACTTTCTCAAACTCTCAGCTCTGGCAGCTTGCCCTGTAAACAATGCATCATAAGAAACACAACAGTGAAGTAAACGTATGAGCAGTAAGAGATTTAGGAGAACGAAATATCAAAAAAAGAATGTTGGCAGTTAATTTTTAATTCAGACAGCAGACAACTATTTATAAAAGTATAGAATCTCATTAGATGTATTCTCTCTCTTTCACAGGCTTTTATATATATTTTTTTAAACAATACAGAATTAAAAATATTTGGTCGCCACTGGGAATCTAACCCAGGACCGCTTGTATAGTGCACAAGCGCTCTGCCACTGAGCTACGACAACCAGCCGGCGAACAAACACTCCAATTCTGTATTTATACTATTAAGGGGCACTGCTATGCTACAGTTTCACTCTCAATAGACCAACGAAAATTCTCTCTCTTTTTTAAAAAAAAAGATTATTATTTTTTTGTTGAAATTTTTTTTACTCCTCTAATTTATCACTTCACAATTTCTTTCTTTTACTCATTAGATGTATTCTCTCTCTTTCACAGGCTGAGAGAATACACCTAATGAGTAAAAGAAGGCTGAGAAAGAAATGTGAAGTATAGAATCTGTCTACACACTTCACTATCACAGTTATCACTATTTTACCAATCTGCTTCACACTCACTCTCTTCAAGTATCCTCTCTTTGTCTTCGGCAGTTGCGTACTTCATTGTGACGTACTTCCCAATGATAAAGTCCATTCTTCCTCCGCCCGGCTTCCTCAGTGACGACTTGTCAAAGTCCGCCGGCAAAAGAGCCTCATATACAGCATTGGCTTTGATGTTGCCGATGCTGCGGAGGTTTCGGACGGAGGACGGCTTGAGGGAGTCGAGCGTGAGGGACCGTACTTGTGACACATACACCCCCAGGCTGCGGTGGGCGCCAGAACACTCAATACATATGAGAACTCCGAGGTTCACACTACACAGACAGAGCAGGAAGACACAATAGTATAATGGTGGAATGAACCCATGAACAACAACAACAGTAATAAAACATACACACACAAAAATAAATAAGGAAGGAACCCATGAACAACAACAACAACAAAGTAATAAAACACAACACACAAAACACAAAAAAAGTATTTTTTTTAAATGATTTCTACTAATGATATATTCAAATTACAATGTACACAGATATATTGTGAGTAGGTGAAAGAGTTCTCACCTGGCCCATCTCGGTTTGCTAGCTCCACATTCTGCACAAATCTCGTTGCCAGGTATCACATATAGATCCTTCACAGAGTGCGACTTGCGACGTGGTGGCTTTCTAAACACACAACACACACACCAGGAAGGCGGAGTTCAAAAGAGAGTTGTGCTGTTCAAATTAAGATGCTTACGTACAATTAACAATAAACAAAATCCCCTCTCAACTAATAGCTATGGCATACAATAAACTTGGAGACATGACTGTGGTGCTAACTACTAACTGAACTCCTCCTTTCTACCCCATGACCATTTAAAGCAAGTATAAATCATTAACTACTACATACTATAAATGATACAACGTATATACCCTCCAATACTTCAATAATACAGCAACAAACACAATATACAATCACAGACTCACATCGGCATGAGTTCACTTTCATGCCCATTCTTAGCTGGTAAAGTTCTGTTGGTCCTGTCCTTACTGCCGCCAGTGGCAGCTGACGTGGAGGAAGTGGCCACAGAGGTGTGACCAGCTGGAGCAGACGTGATGGCGTGAGAGATGGCATTGTTGATTGCCTCCAGCCAGTCCTGTAGATCCAAGGAGCTCTCGCACTGCAACAGGAGAACACGAACAGGAGACGTCACCTTGAAGGCAAAGTTACGCTCTGTGTCGTGGACATCTGCCGGCTATTGAAATACAGGAGGGAAATAAAGATGTAAAGTAGACATTGTCTCCCGTGCACACCAAGTAATTAATGTAACACATACCAAACAACCTGTTAAAATGTCAGCCAAAAGAGATCATATGTCATAGCTGACAAAATTTATTCATTATAGCATAATAAAGCATCTCAGCTAATAGAGAAACTGTACGGACTGACTAATAACCTTTCAGCACCAACAACAACACCAGAAAAGGCTGAATCAGCAAAAGTTCAATTAAATTTCAGGCTATTTCTGTCCATTAGCTCATAATGTATCAACTTCCCTCATCTGCTAGACTGCACATGCTCACAAGCATACCTTAGCATTGCAGAGATTCAGACTCAGCGATATTGGAACCTTCACTTTCGTCGACTATTAATAAAACAAACAATATAAGTTAGCAGGAAATAATAACATGACCTCTCTCACACCTCCGAAAGTAGCATTCCTTTCTTGATGGAGAAGTATAGTCGTATCCAGTGAGTACCAAACGTGCGAGGCTCCGCATACCAAAGATACCCTGCCTTCGTAGAAGGAGGCGTGGCATCCCTGGAAGGCAGGTCCAACGAGGAGTTCTCTAGCAGGTAATTACTTGCTTTAGAAGAAGACATATGCTGGCTGAACACACCCACACAAGACACGCCCATTAAGTGGAATATAAATAAAAGCAGAAACGATAATCATGTTAATTACAATAATGATTTACATGGAGCAAGTAGTGAAAGAGAAAATGATCACCATTGCTTGAGGCAGATGTATAACCCATAGACCAACTAGAGAAACTCGTAAAATAGACCCCACCCATACCAGAATGTAGTACTGAAAGATTTCTAAGGAGGAGGGGAGGGAGGGAGGGGGAAGAAGATTTCTAGGGAAGATGAAGTATTTCTAGGGAGAATGTCAATGGCCCTCTCTACCCCCACTCTCTCTCTTCCTTAAACGCAGCCTTGCATCTATTCATGTCTTCTTATTTACCAGTTAAAGCTTTTTGACAAGAAAAAGTCAAAATGTACAAAAACAATAACAACAACAAAAAAAACAACACTTTAGGAGACACTGAAGATAAACTTTTGTGCACACATTACTTTGAAGTTTTGAATTCTCATCTTTGTATTATTGCCTTTCCCGAGGACTTCACTTTCAGCTCCACTTCTAGTGAATCAATATGTCACAACTACTATCACATTGTTTCTTTAGATCACTCCAACCACACCCCCCCCAAATACTTGATAAGATCAGAATTCATTCTCTCTGTTCAAATTAATTATAAACTCCTCCCAGCAAAAGTATTGTCCCTTACCGAATGGTAGTTTTGGCACTATCCAAGGGCACCTGCAGGTCTTTGCTGTAAAAGTGTAAGAGACTTTGGAGACGTGTCTGCCCCACCTTGTTCATTAAAGACATGGACCGAGCATGCTCACTAGTCTCTTGGGACTGAACATCTTTTCTCAGCTTCTGAAAGTGCAAGCACACACATACTCAGATATACGATTATAAATCTTATAAATAACAGGCAGATAATGGCCTATTAATCCCCCCCCCCCCCCCCCCCCCCCCACCCCCCACACACACACATCTTCCCTGATGAAACATGGTGGGAGTCACTTTCCTAGAGGCACTATGAATTCACTTACTCTATATAAGTTAAGTTCCTATGATCATTGACCAATCACTTTCACATACAGTGCTTCCAGCTTAAAGAGTGGATTTTTTAGCTTTTTGGTTAAGGTTGCTAATTCTGCTATAATTTCTCAAGTATGTGTAATAGAAAGCTAAAAATGTGTATTATTATACATTAATGTCATATTAACATACAGACAAAACAATTTAGTGGGTTTGTGGTTATTTTTGTGTTTATAGGTGATGGAACTGGGAGCTTCAAGACAGTGAATTTGGAAGTGTTTAAGCTGAAAAAAGAGAAATTATTTGTCCTTATCTCTATAACTTGGTATACTAATACTTTAATACCTGAAGTTTCATATGAGCCTAATTTTGTGGGCACACGAAATTTGAATCTCGAAATATTTAAAATTTTAAGGAAAAAAGTGTTTAAGCCAGGATTTTTTAATTTATTGAGCTATATCTCTAAAATTTTGACACATGATGTAAAATTGCCTTAAAATTATTATGTATAACTTTGGTAGCTATACCTTGAAAATTAAGTGAGTTGTGGCTGTTTTTCACCAAAAAAAAATTATGCACGGTAAGGGTCATCAAATGATGACGTTTACAGCAGATTGTGGGCCTATAGTACACGTAAACGTGACGTCACAAAATAGCGCATGCGTATTTGTGCAAGGGCGCCAGTTTACCGCTAATTGTTGCACGGGTATGGCTGATTTAGCTACGGTTGTATCTCAGGCCCTAGCAGGTATCGAGTTTTACGGCGTTACTGCCTAACACGGCCAGCGTTTTAGCTTCCGTCTGGAGCTGCACAACCAGTAGGACTCCAACTGCATCACCCTGATGTTGTCAGAATACCGAATGCTGGGAGCCTTGGGAGTATTAAACTCCTTCAGCTATTCTTCAGCTCTTGAAAAAGATGACCTCTTGGATAGGCTTGGCTCCAAGTTAGTAATATACCAGCCAACAATTCTGTGACTAATTTCGACTTCGTTTACTGCTGCTAGTAGAACGATGAGAATCCATACAGCCGATTGCAGTTAGGGAAAGTTCCGTCTTACCGCTCAGGGAAATAACCGTTAGACCTTAGCTCGTTAACTAGTTACGTTTAATGACGAACTACCGCAAAATCTTGAGGTCAAAAAAATGGCGTAAAATGTATTAGAGTGAATGAGAAAAGTGCTGTTCTCCGTTTTCCATTCTCTAAACAGGCAGTTTTACTATTCTAAACATTATTGGGATGATGAAGAAAAGGTATGTGTATGTTAAATGACTGTAGTGAGGGTCTATACAGCAGTTTCAAAAAATCCACTCTTTAAGTTGGAAGCACTGTACACACACAAGCCACCCATCACACATTAGCGAACACTTACACACATGCACAAGCAATAGCACGCACACACACACACACACACACACACACAACAGCACAAAACAGAATGTGAACAGGAAAAAAAAATCTTAGCCCAATATCTACTTTCAATTACAAAACTTGATGAAGGATAAAGAAATATTATGATAGCTTGTTTCCGTGGCTACAATACAAAGGTCAGATAACAAACTGATCTTATTTGAATGTGAGGAAAAGGGAAAAACACATGTTGCTCTTGTGTATGTATGCATGTGTGTGTATGTGTGCATATGTGTGTATGTGTGTTACATACCTCTATGAGTGTATAAAGAGCAGTGGCATGAGGTTCAGAATCCTCAGTGGTGATCTTACCCAGACGGAAATATGACAGATTGAACATCATGAAATCCACCTACACACACACACACACACACACACACACACACACACACACACACACACACGAACCATCATTCTTCACTAGGTCTAACACACTTCACCCAGAATGTATGTACTTTGCTAGGGAATAATGCATATGTCATCCTTTACCAACAGACACTTGTAAAACACAACCATTTGCATACCAGTACTTAAGTTATTTCCATGATAATAAAGACTGACACAAGACCCAGTCACACACACACACACACACAAAACAACAACAACAACAACAACAACAACAAAAACAAAAAAATAAACAAAAACAAGCAAACAAACAAAACACACACAGTATTTTCAGAACATTGTCAATCCGAAGTCACAAACGCAATTTACTTACAATATTTGACATACCATATACTATTGTATTATTCCAAGTTCCAACCTAGGAATTTTCACTACCAAAACAACCTCACAACAATAAACACAAAAGCTCTGAATTCAACCCTTCAACAGATGTTCACTACATCACATGAGTACCACCAGTGCTGGCAACTTCAGCCAGCCAATGCTCATCACATGACTGAAAAAATCACGGAAACAAAGGACACACACACACACAAACAAGAGAACTTTGAATTGCATGTAGCACTGTATGACACATTATATCATGTGATAGTCACATGACGTACCATCCGACTGAGGAAGTCAGGTGTGCCTTTGGCATGAAGTGAGTTCAGCTGCAACGTGTACTGGCACGTGAGCTTGTGGAATGCCGCACGAGAGTCAAACCACTGAAGGGGAAGTGACGTCTACGAAGACATATGCACACACAAATGCAAGAATAATGTCACGCCCACATACTATGGATCTTATACCCATGCCCACCCTCAGTGCTGGACTTACCTCAACTAAAGAGCTCAGCTCATTCTTTTTGCACTGAAACACAAGAACATAATAAAAGAATTCAATTAAATCATCCATCCCAAGTCATATCTGAACCTAACATAAAGTAAAGGCAGGCTTACAAGAATTATTATCATCATCATAATCATCATCATTATTAGCTATTTCTCAATGTTATTGTTATATCTTCCACACGAAACTTTTTTTTATAGTTTTCTCTTTTGTCTTCTTTTTTTTAGAAAAAAAATATGTAGAAAACAACAAGTCTGAGGGAACGGATGGTATTCTTCAAAGAGCCCTAACAATTAACCATGGGGGCTTCAAGGAGTCTCCACTACTTATATGGGTGTGTCCTATGGTCATATTGTCTAATACACTCTAAATTGTACTTTGTTCTTTAGTTCTGTATCATTTAGTTTGAATTTGAGACTGAGTACTGATAGGGATCTTGAGCATACTGGGAATAGTGGATAGGCCTTAGTCAGTGTGTTTAAGTCTGGAGATGTTTTTGTCTTTATCCCTTTGTTTTAGTTAGTAGTTTTTGCGTGATAGTTTGGCTGAGTTTTTATAGCTTTACCCAATTGTCGTGTGCTATTACAGCACCAAGTTATGTGAACGAATGAATGAATGAATGAATGAATGCTGAAGCAGAGAAAGCCAGCGGTTAGAATAAGAACTATGGCTGTCTTTTATAGTCCAGTCAAGTGTCCTGTTAAACAGGGAGAGCAGGTGAGTGTGGATGTTTGTGCTTGGTAGTAGTGCGTGTACATTAGACAGTAAACATGAACCCTTGTCTGCAAGCTTAGGCACTGGGTGGTGAATCTAACCAAGGCATGATAGTGCTTGAAAGCACACACACACACACACACACACGTAAGAATATCTTCAAAGGAGAGGACATGTGATGTGTCAAAAATTTCGACTAATCAGGTAAACAAGATTCTTCCTTTGAGAGACTTCAGTTATATGCAACATTTGAGTGTGAGCAACGCATGTGTGCAGCCAAATAATTGAACAAACAGAGCTATTCACATGTAGTCATATGTTCCACATCTTATTAACACCTCCAGGCTTAAAAAAGCAACAACACCACTATGGGCTATATTACCCTCTTAATGAGATTTTCCATACATGATCACTTGTTTCATAAAAAAATCATAACTTGTATTTCCTTTTCTATTGTGACCTACACAGAGTGAACCAGACACCAGCTGGAGGAAGAAAGGAGCTCTGAAAGGCCAAGTTTAATCAACAAATGGTCAAAGTTGACAAAACTCTGAATTGCTAGTCTTCACAGTACAGACAGACTGGAAGAGGGAAAGGCTCCAGTCAAATGAACACAACACCAAACATGTAGCCAAGAAATAACTAGGAGACACTGCAAACCATAATGTAGAGAAAAACAGAATTGATAATTCATGCTATGAGTTAAAAATTAACACTTTGTGAAAATCAATAATCTGTTGATCTCTATAGCAATGAGATGGTGTAGCTTATAACCCCGTCGAGGCTGTATAGATGGGAGATGTCACGCTGGAGTGTAGTGTGTAGGGTCGACTAATCTCGTGTTGGCTTCGTATTCACAGCCTGGGCTAGCACAACATCATATACGTAGGACTGTTTAGCTTAGCAGCATTTGTCCTGAGATACAATATGTCTCCTCTAAGATGGTCTTAAAGGACGGTACCATCATACCACCCTCTTAGATGAGACATACTGTAACTGTACACACCAAAGAATAAAGAACTACTGCTGAGCAAACCCTCAGTGAATGCTGAGGTGACAATCACATTTATAAAGTGATTGCAGGGAATGTATAAATCAATAAGAACAATTAATCTCACAGAGAAAATTGATGATGATGATAATAATAAAATTAGGATCACACCATGGCAGGCAGATTTTCACAGAACTGGTCACACACCAGTGTAGGGAAAGAAACACTGGGACTTCCTCCCTATAAGTTGAGTCCTGCCAACCCCCTTAAACAGAGTTGTGCCTCCCCCCCTGATATTACAGGCAGCTAGACTATTTAATAGAACTAGCTACCCTGATAGCTAGCCAGGTGTAGCAAGTTTCAGAGAATTTATTTCAGTAGAATAAAACCATAATATTTGGAGCCTTCTAGTGGTTACTGAACTGAATGAGGGTGACTGAACAAGGAACTTTATATAAGCAGATGATACAGAACATGAGATCATTGTGTGGTGGGGCACAGCCCCTGGGAATGTTAGTTGGTGTTGGACAATTTCTGTGCCATGAATGTGAGTTGTACTTGGGAGGTGTGAAGATGTAGTCAGTAATTGAGACTTAATTAAATTCTAGAGGGTCCTCTCAGGCTTCCAAGGCTCCTCTGAGAATGACTGCCACTAATTAATTAAGTGTCAGACACCTTCACACCTCCCAAGTACGGGACTCACATGTCACAGAAATTGTCCCCAACTAACATTCCCAGGGGCTGTGCCCTACCACACAATGATCTCATGTTCTGTATCATCTGCTTATATAAAGTTCCTTGTTCAGTCACCCTCATTCAGTTCAGTAACCACTAGAAGGCTCCACAAGCCGAAATATTATGGTTTTATTCTACTGAAATAAATTCTCTGAAAGTTGCTACACCTGGCTAGCTATCAGGGTAGCTAGTTCTATTAAATAGTCAAGCTGCCTGTAATATCAGGAACTGGTCACACACCAGTGCAGTGTAGGGGAAGAAACACTGGGACTTCCTCCCTATAAGTTGAGTTCTACCAACCCCCTTAAACAAAGTTGTGCCCCCCCCCCCCCAACCCTTCCCACCCACAAGTGAAGCATCCATCTAACATAATTAAATGAATGGTTGACAAAAAATTTGTTTTTCCTACAGCTACAATAGAATGTTCTGGTATTGCTGTCCAATAATATCCAAATACTAGACTAGGTAGTGGGTGAAGGGAGCTGACCCAGAATCTCTGATTTCTCATAATTTCCACTGTTAAAATGCACTAAATAGGACTCGTGAGATAAGTTGCTCTTTTGATTGATCTATTGTAAGTTGCTGCACATGTACACATCTCAAAGTATAGCTTTGCACTCTACGCTGATGTTTCCCTCCTCCTAGTGAAAATTTCTGTATCAAACCCTTTACATGCAGTAACTCTTTATATGCTCCATCATACCAAGTCTTGAAGAAATGATAATTTCTTTCATATACTATATTAAGCGTCATAATAACTAAGTCAAGCATCACAAATATCAAACTCATCTCAACATGCAAATATTACACACTTGCCACCATCACAGACAAACACCTGCTGGTTACGTACCTGTGCCATTTTCTCTGTGAGTTGCAGGGATTCTGCGTGTGCCTTGGAGAACTCTCTCCTACTGGCCTTCACCTGCTCCAGATCATGATTCAAGAAGTGCTGCAGTGGAACGACAATACCCAGGCTGGAAAATTAGGGGGGAAAAAAGACGGAGGGATAAGGAGAGGGAGGGGCAGTAAAGAATGTTACATGGTGGATTATATTATAGTGACATTTTCTATTCAATTAGGCATAAAAAAAAAAAAAGAAAGAAAGAAAGAAAGGAGAGAGAAAAAAAAAAGGAAAAAAAAAAAGGAAAAAAAAAAAAAAAAAAAAAGAGGAATGGATGTTACAGCAATCTTTTCCAGCAACCATGATAACAAATGAAACAACAATAGCCTTATTTTAAGCAGGCATGGATACTTTGGGGAAAATGTGGGGGAGCATTGCATGTGGTTGAATTCACATTGAGATCAACGGTAGCCAACGAATATGTGACTGGCATAACTTACCTGTGAGCTAACCCACTGGCCAGCCTTGAGCTGGAAATGGGCGTGAGAGGCTAAACCCACTGGCCGACAACGAGCAGGTAACGGGTGTCAGAGAAACCCGCTGGCCCGCAACGTGCCAGAAATGGGTGTACCCCGTAATGCTAATACTGACTATGATTGTCGAAGCTCGGTAGCTTATCGAGCATGACAGTGTCACGGTGTATCAACAATAGGTACCAGAGCTCCCCCGTAACGAATAGTCCAGCGAAAGCTGGATGATACCTGTTAGGTAAATGGATGAAGGGCTGGGTGGGTGGGTAAAGCAAGAGAAAGCAGTCAAGCAGCTGTGGTAGCTGAATGAGCAGCTGGAAATTACTGGAGTACACGTGTTAGTAACTACGCCTGCGCCAGATCTGCCAGCTCACTGCCACCCTTGACCCCGGCTGGCTTGCCTATGGTTAACTACTTCACAAGGTAACAAGTACTTTCCCTGGTGTAGCATAAGCCTTTACAGCATCACTAGTTCTACCCACAAATTTTATACCTAGCTTATATTGATAATAGTGATTACCCGCTCCATGATTGCCCTTAACCCTTAGGTCCTTTAGTATACCACATTATAAACCACCAATTAAATAAATTTTCAGTGGGTACGCACCAAATGGTTGTAAGACACCAAGGATACGGGATCTACAACTTATAATTGGATTGATTTTTTTTTGGTTTTGTTTTTGTTTTTATTACCCAGTTGCTCAAAAACATTGATCTCCTGCATGTCCACTACTTGCTTTGGCGCAGTCGTGTGATCACTTCACACAGTCTAGTCGGGAAAACCACAAACAAACACACACACACAAAACATTACAATGAGAGGGGCGAGAAAATTTCCATTAGGGACCGAGAACCTAGATAGATAGGACGGGATCCTTGGAATATGTTCATAGTCCACCATGGACGACGCAGATCTTTGCTTACGTTTGGTTCGCGGAGAGGCGAGTACTTGAGACTAGGAGCGCAACAGGAGAGGACAAGGAGTAGGAGGCTTGAGCTGGGAAAGGAGAGACGAGGATCATAAAGTAGTAGAGCAGCAAGGACGAGTATGTGAGACAGGAGGTAGTGAGTCTAAAGTAGGTAGTGAAGTGAGTGCAGGAAGTGAGAGAGAGAAGAGAGAGTGAAGTAGTGGTGCAACAGTTAATGGTTTAAAAACAAATTGCAACAGTGTTGTTTGGCAAGGCATGCACAAGACATGCAAACTTACAGACGCCGTGGAGGTATCTTTCTCGGGAATATGAAGGTTGTTGGAACCAATGATTTCAAACTCTCGAATCAGCTCTGCCATCACAAACACACACACGCATGCACGCACACCATACATATACACCATACGCATGTGATGATGATAAACTGACATTCCTTAAGGATAAATTCAAACAAACATAAATATCTTCTAACGACCAGTGAACTATATTAGAAATACTGGAATATTAATTCTGAAGGAATTATAGAATGAATATTAACACTGCAAACGAAAAAGAGCTGTTCACACACACCACAATAAAATTATTCAAATATATCTTATATGTTCAATTTCTGAAGTTTTATAGATGGGGAAAAAAAAAGATTGTCTTTTTCAGAACTCCTTTAAATTTTTTTTAGAGATTATCTTGTCAACTCTTAGGTACACACCTACTAAATATTTCCTGATACAGCACTACACTTGTATTACAGGTTTATGCACAGCAGCTACTAACTGAGAGTGGTGATTATTTATCCTGAGTAAGGTATAAAGTGGGGGTTGGGTTAATAATCGAGAACAGCCATTAAACAGAATGAGATCTGATGGAGTGTACATGATACTGTTATCCAGGCAACTAGTCAAAGCCAGACTTGCCAAATGTGTGCGTGTGTGTCCTTGTGTGTGTGTGCATCCATGTGTGTGTGTGGAGGAAAGAGCCAAGAAGGAAAAAGGAGAACCATCTATTGGCAAATACGTTTCACACCTCTCCTTTTCACGAGCAATGGGAGGAAGGGAAACCTCTAGCAACAACAAATACTAGCTTCCTGCCAGTTGGCTTATAGAGGACTAATAGCACGGGCATGGACAATACATGTGGCAGAGAAGAGGTAAAGGGATACAATGGAAAATATAGAGAATCACCTCAAAGAAAATATTACATGAACAAAACACACACACATACACAATAAAAGAAATACCCATGAAGAGACAAAGACCAGATTAATTGAATAAGACCAAGTGTACCAACTGAGCTGCCCTATTGGAACCAACCCTAGTTTAATTAATGAGTACTAGGTGGAACCCAGGTGTTGTCTTGTGGTGGGCAGGGAGTAGGAACCTACACCAAGGCAAGGACAATGGTGGCCCCTTGGTAGCCTCTTGTAGAATAACACTCTAGCAATCAATAACAAAATGCCAATAAAATCAGTGCCTAGAGAACCTCCCACATCACTGAAGATTATAGTCCAATTAAAACATCTTTAAAAACTTCAGAGGCTAGTGTGTGCAGCTGGCACTAGTTCCTGGACTAGTGTATGTATGTATGTAAGCAAGTGTGTGTGTGTGCATGTGTGTGTATGCATGTGCATGTGTGTGTGTGTGTGTGCAGGGGAATGCAGGTCTGAACAGCTTCTCACAATGGCAGTTAGTTAGCAGCAATGATGCATGACTTCCAAAAGACAAATAAAATGCTGATAATACTAGCCTTTTAACTACACTGTGAACTTCATGCTGATTCTATAATTGTTAATCAATAAATACCCCCTCCACTTCTAGCTAAACTGACAAGTTATAACATTACGCTAATGTTAACTACCTTGCATTAGGACAAAGCAAGTCGGACGTAATGCCACACAATGTTATCAAACATTATGAAATTGGCAAGCAAAACTGTGAAGTCAAAAACTAACATTTAAGTTGTCTACGCAGCAGTCATTAAGAATAACAAGCACTGGATTAAGTCTACAGAGAGCCACCTGGCGGTGGATGTCAACATATACAATTAATGTCAATAAAAACAATACATGCACACACTAACAGCACCTGAAGGCCTCAAGGCAATAACCTGGCTGATAGGTACCTTTGTTCCTCCCACCCACTGAACACTTTAACAGTTATTACATCCCTTTGGTAAGGTACGGTGATAGCCCAAACCAAAGCAACAGGATATTTAAAAAAAGAAAATGATTAAAAAGTCATCCAAATTTAATATCGGAAAACAATTGTCACCATCACAACTGTCACCGCCCCCCCCCCCCCCCCCCCCCCAAAAAAAAAATATATATATATATATATATATATCAAGGATACACAATACTAACATTGGTACAAGCTCCAATCATGCCAGCTCAGCATTAATAACTGGGAGAATAGGAACAAGTCAGTCAAAACGTGCAGCATAGACAAAGAGGTAGAATCAGACAGCTTCGTTTAGTCTGTCATACATGCACTTACTATAAGCACTTCTGCGACTTTATAAAGGAAGAACATGCCTAGCATTAAAAGACTCCATAGGAAATGATCACACACACACACACACACACACACGCACACACCATGAACTATTCGCCAATAGTTTGGGAGTTGATGTTTACTTGCCCAGGGGAATTTAATCACACCACCTTTAATCTAAAGCTAGGGACAGACATTTGTTGAAATAAATTAACAATGGCAACAGCTGGGCCTTATTGGTATTTACCAAACTAATTGAGCAAGCCCCACTATGTTAGATATCAAATGATATGACATAATTAGCAACCACAACAAACCAAACCACAAGAAATTAGGAGTTGTAAATGGGAAAAAAAAATCACTTCAATTGTGGATAGGGATTATAAAGTGGTGTCAGGGTTTTCAAGTAGAATTCATTATTCAGGACTTCAGGCACTAACTGCTGCAACACCTTAACGACAGCACATTAGCTTTATCTAACCCAGTTTTTATTTAGCGCTGATGGGAATGCACTATCTTGAGAGGAATCTTTTAGAAGATGGTACCCAACAAAGCTGTAATATCATAATCCTCTTGACCATAAACAAACTTTTAATTGCCAACTACAAAAATACGTGCTGCTGTATAAATGATACTAATATCTATTGCTTACTTTGAGTCAGATCTCGATCTTTAGCATTCACAGTTTGTCTTTCTTGGCATAATGACACTATTTTCTTCAGTCTTCTCTCCAATTGATTAGTAGCTTCCTAGAATTTCAAGGTATGCAGTAATAAACAGTCTAGCCTATTCCTCTTACTCCACAAAATTGGCTACGTACCTCCAGTAGACTCAGAGAAGAGGTGAAGTCTGGGCTGTCTTCGTGACATTTAGCAATATCCACGAGTTTCATATCTCACTCTGCACTCTTCTACAGAATGTTGATCACCGCCACACTACAACACCACCACTGACACTTGCCGCTGCCTTTTATTTTGTTTTTTAATTTTGCATGCTTTGCACTGTTGTGGTGGGCGCGGAATTCCCTCCCATTCATTGTTGACGCACCCGGTTCAGGTACTTTTCCCCTTATTCAGTAAGGGAAATTAGTGGCACTCGCCGCTTAGTTTGAAGGGGCCAAATTGGCACCCGGTACAAACGCGCATGCACAGAGAAACCAAGACTTTGAGCTAGAAACCATAGCAACTGTTAAAACTATTGCCATTTCTACATAATGCCCCACCAGGTAATTCTAAATAATACCTGCCTGTGGCTCATCTTTGGTTAACGTTTCTAGCTGGAAGCTCACTAACTGAAAGGCCGAGAAAATGAGTAGTTTCCTCAGGAACTTGGAGGTGAATGAAACAAGACTATTGGAGGAGCCCATCACCTACTAATTGGAAGCTTCAACCATTGGAGGGGAATGGATTAGAAGACAGATGTTGGGCCAGTTGTGGAAGTAAATGGTATGTATGTAATCAGATTCCATCTCTTGCTTGCTACATCCTACAGTATAGTCATGCATTAATATTGGCCTACAGTTTTCTGTGCTGTTAACAGCCAATAAATTCATACAGTAGAACTTCAGTTATTTGAACACGTTAGGGACTGAGAGGTGTTCAGATATCTGGAGTTTTCAGATAACTGAACACCATTCAAATGCATTATAAAGCAACACTAATGTTGGGGTGTGGTCAAGCAATCATGTCTGTATGTGCTACTATTAAATTTAGGGGGTTCTGTTAACTGAAATGGAGATGAAATGTTCAGATAATTGAAGTTCGGATAACTGAAGTTCTACTACATTTTATCCACAAACTTCTTGTTGAAGTCCTCTGGGGTCACAAGGGTCAAGTTCTCTGTGAAGATTTTATAAATAAATGGCAGGATAGTGGCACGTGTTCACTGTTTAATACATCCTTATAATTATGAGGAAGCTTTACATATCCCAATTATTACTAGAAAACCTGAAGTTTTATAGACGCATTAGTTTCCAGTATGCTGGCTTTCTATGGTGTGTGCAAATTGTCCTGCAGGTGTAATTATTATAGAAATATATACAACCAATTATCTTGCAGTTTTTTTTTGTTTTTTTTGTTGTTTTTTTTTGTTTTTTTTTGTGTTTTTCTTTACATAAAATGATCATACGGAGTTCTTGTTCCTGAAAAGTATCTTGATGAGATGTCGAAAGGTCAGGTTAAATTCTAAATATAAATACAAAGGCAAAGCTTTAGCTATTTTAATGCTTGAATGAAGTCAATAGCTTCGGCGGTTCAGTTTTAATGATTTTTTGTGACTGCCAGTAGTTCGACTGCCATATGGTGGTTACACTGGTGAAAGTGTTAATGATTATTCATGAATACTCACACTGTCGTCTTTGTCGCTTTTTTCGCTGACCCACCATCGTCATTGACAATGTTTTACCAACCCATTATTGATAACTCTTTACCAACCCATTATTGATAACTCTTTACCAACCCATTATTGATAACTCTTTACCAACCTAGCTCAGCTGATAAATTATTCATGAATTATACACATACAAAGTTATAAGCGTTGATTTAAGAGAACAAAATATATTAATTATGTGAAATGTCAGCAGACGACCCCCCAAAAATGCATACACCATTGTTGTTACTTACAGTAATACATATGCCATTTGGAACTAATACTTTACAATCATGTCCTAAATGTAGAGGTACGTGTACTTTTAAGACACCATTGTGAGCGTATGTATGTACCTTTGTTCCATTCCAGACCAGTATGCAGCATCTCATAGTTCTCTGCCAGTTTTGATCCCTGGAATTCTTCCAGCTACTAATATTCCAGCAGATGACGGAAAGTTTTGTAGACTAGGAGTCCTGAGTCCTACAATTGTAAGTGAGGGGTGTGGTCTATTGGGGTATCCTGAAGTTATTTGTTAATTATATAGCTATATTTACAAAGTCAGAAAATGAGACTCATAAGCACAAATCCAATGCTTATACTTAATTTCAAATAGTGCACATCTTATAGTACAGCTTGAGTGGGCTTTTTTCCCCCATATTTTAAAGGACATAATAAGATTATGTAATCAAAATCTCTGGAAAGTTTTAGGGCTCCAAGAGGTTTTACAAGAACTGGAAGTTCTGTGCTCTTTGGAATCATTTTTAGATATTTAAACTAGCTACATCATAGCTATTATTTGCTGTGTACTATAGCGACAGTTTTTTTCAAGACCTAGATTACGAAATAGGCTAAAACGGGCATAACCAAGAGAATTGCGGAATTATTTGTCAAATTCAAGCAGAATGATAAAAAAAATCATGTTGTAATTTTCCTGCTACTGTCACTATTTGTGTTATTAGATTGTTTGAGTAATTAAGTTGGTTATTTCTTGAAAAGAAATTGATGCCTGGAGGAAGGGGGAAGGGTATCCTGATTCTCCCCTTCCCCCCACCCTTCCCCTCCCTTCCACTCTGTGAAACCCTGGATTCATAATCCAAACCCTCATGATAGAGTGAACATTAAAGATAATGATATTCTGTATACTGTAAGTGTATTTCATGCATGCTAACTGTAACGTTTGATTTGATTTTATTTTTTTATTTTATTTTATTTTTTTGGTTTTGTTTTGTTTTGGTGCTCAGTGGTTGCTGTCAATTTAAATTAATGCTTACTTATGGTAAATGTCTGTTGCTCTTCATAAATTTGTTCACTGGTTCATGGTTGATTTAAAAAAAAATCAGCTTATTTAAGGGTGCTCGCACATAGCAACGCCTGGGCACCTTTAGTAGCGCACTCCAGCTGAATAGTAGCGCGTTATCTACCACTAATTTGTTACGCTCTGTAACAAATTAGCGCCCATGAAATGCAGCTGTGCCTCACTCACCACTACGCGGGTACTGATAGGGTGGGGCGGAGTCAACTTACAATAAAAAATTCTCGCGCTCTAAAGTAATGGATCCAGAATCTTCTCTTGCGTACTGCTCAGGAATGGACTAACTGCTATGGTTCAAATTTTGCCAGAGTTTAGGGCCACAAGGGGTTGACCCTATAACGTTGAGATATTTTTAATATACGGAATTTCACGGAAATAATCGACAATAGTTCACGTGGTAAGGTGAGTAAATAGAAAAGTAAAATAAAATTCAACAAAAACTCAACGTTGTGGCATGCACGCAAGCGTAAGAAGATATACAAAAAATCGGCTTCTAAACTACGGCGGTAGCCGTGCAGTACTGCCAGGAAGTCCAAAATGGTGATGGGGGTATTTCTTGAGATGCGATCGACTTCCAGTCTTCATTCTTGGTAGGTGCTTTCTCCTAGCAGTACTTGCTGGCCTGCATAAATAAAATAATTCGGGTAAAAGCAGAAGTAAGTTTAACACGCCCTAGCAACCGTGGCCTATTTGGCGGGTTTTTTTCGCGCTCAAAGAGTGTGCCAGCACCCTTAACCAAGGCTAAACTTTGAGATACACCTCTTGGCATAATTTATTAGTTCTCACCTCTGTAATTTAGTGGCACACTGAAGTCAAAGTGCACTTGCCATTTAAATGTACCACAATTAATATTTTTTCAGCTGCTCTTGCCTATAGTCCACTATGCTTTGTTAAGCTGTATAAGTTGAAATGGTCCATATGTACTCGCATGTATAGCGCTAGAATAGTAGTGCAGCCATACAGTGGGTCTCGTAGTCACTATACACTCTTTGAAGTAAAATTCAAGTGCAGAAATAACTACTAGTACATGTATATCCTAGATATCCCCCATGCAGAGCTTTACCTAACTTACGCAAGTAGAGGTACAGGTGAAAATTGGAGTTGCACATACTATAATAAATAAGCAAACATGTAAATATATATCGTAAAATCTCTATTCCATTAAAATGTTTCACTTGCTTTGCTCACTTGCCAATAATAATAATAACTAATGATGTGCCTGAGCACAAATGGCAAGCAAGCCTAAAACTACACTATTGTTAAATGATTGATTTTAACTTCTAACACTCAAGCTACTAAAAAAATAGTCGAGACATGTATGCAGTGAAGGGGGTTTCAATGCCATAGCAACCACTCAACACAACTGTTTGAATAAAAAAAAATGAAACAAATCATGTTATTCTAATGTTTTCTTTGTTAAGTTCTTTAGTTAGGTAGTAGCTCTAATGCACAACACTTTCATACCACTGGACATACCTACACAAGACTTAGCTACCTTTGTGGTTAGTCTAAGGCAAAATAATTTTCATACTGTTACGTAGAGCTTATAACTATAACAAATAGCGCATTTAAGTTTTTTAACTGCACCCGCAGAACATTGAATTTCTAGGATGATATGGGTAATGATCGATAACCAGAGAATTCCATTTAGTGCAGTTTGGGGCGGGGTCGACCACCAAACTAACACAAAAATGCCAGGGTCAAAGTACAAAAATGACATACGTACGCCCAAACATATATAATTATATACTAGTGGTGCGCTCGAATAGCGCAAATGCATGGCGAGCGAGCAGACTCTTTTTACAGAAAAATAAGACAGAAATTACATCTAACTGTAGTGCACAGTGTAACCCTTTCCATTCTCAGTTAGCATCAGAGAATCTAAAGTCTCTGATCCCAGACTAAACTAACAGAATTACCTGAATAAACTTCGAAAGCAGTGGCAAAGAAGCGCAGCTTGACAAAGACTTCACAATTGTTTCAAGAAGAAAGTAGCTGTAAACGTTTTGGT